>Ga0247608_10001502_pt1 | contig 32023 bp, 33 predicted proteins | sample 176DNAGHGlowgp2_FD_193490 | JGI IMG/M metagenome (GOLD analysis project Ga0247608, IMG submission 193490) | Sheep rumen microbial communities from Palmerston North, Manawatu-Wanganui, New Zealand - 1766 DNA GHGlow gp2 | ecosystem: Host-associated > Mammals > Digestive system > Stomach > Rumen ...
TTCAAATCTTATTGAAGCTTACTAGCTCTCAAAAGAATTTTTATAGTCATTTCTGACTTTTAAGAACCCTTTTCTTTGGTGCTTATTTAGCATAAGCTGTTCTTACATTGTTCAATTTTCAAGGTACTCTCTGCACTCGCCTCATCGGCGGCAGCTTTGTTATTATATCAAAGCTGTTTGAGTTTGTCAAGAACTTTTTTCAAATTCTTTTGAATTTTTTCAAGCTCTTTTCTGACTCGCTCGCTTGCCTTTCGGTTGAGCAGCTTTGCTATTCTAGCAGATCTGCTTGAGTTTGTCAAGAACTTTTTTCGATTCGCCAGAATCTTTTTTCAAGTTCTATTTGACTTGCCCGTTCCGCCTCTTAGGTGAGTAGCTTTGTTATTATAGCAAAGCTGTTTGGCTTTGTCAAGAACTTTTTTCGATTCACCGGAATCTTTTTTCAAGTTCTTTATCGACTCAGCCGCTCTCTCACGAGTGCTCACGTAATATAGCACCGAAAACGGCGAAAGTCAACACTTTTTTTTCAATTTTTTTCAAGGAATTTTTTAGGTCCAAATATTGTGCTTTTTTCTGGATATACTACACCACATGTATACAAACACATTTGATTATGCCGCGGTGCATACGCGCCGCGCTCCTGTCTATCCCATTATGATCTCCCTTGCCTCTCTGCAGGGGATCTTCTCTGCCTGCGCCGATTTTCAGACCCGGCAGCTTCGCCCCGGGCTGGACGCGGGGCGCGCCGTCACGCTCTGCTGGATTGACGGTCTTGTCTCTGCCCGGATGCTCACGGAAGATGTGATCCGCCCTCTCACCAGTCTGGCCCGCCTGCCCGAAGGGGACAGCACGCGGCAGAACATGCTGCGTATCCTTGCCGGGGCGGTTTACAACTGCTCAGCCCAGTACCGGGAGACCATGGACGAGGTGGTGGAGGATCTGACCCACGGCTGCTGTGTGCTGCTGTTTGAAAGCCGCGGGCAGGCCGTGAGCTTTGAAGCCCGCAGCGACGCCCAGCGCGCCATATCCGAACCGACCCTGGAAAAATCCATCAAGGGCGCGAAGGACGCCTTTGTCGAGACGCTGCGGGTGAACACCGCCCTGGTGCGCCGCAAGCTGTGCACTCCGCGGCTCAAGCTGGTGGAGGCACAGCTTGGGCGCGCAAGCTGCACGAAGGTAGCGCTTTTCTATCTGGATGGTGCAGCGGATGCGGAGGCCGCCGCGCTCCTTGCCGGACGCCTGGACGCGTTGGATGTGGAGGGTCTTCTCTCTGCCGGAATTCTGGAAGAGCGCCTGACGGACGCGCCCGGTTCCCCCTTCCCGCAGCTATTGCACACCGAGCGCCCCGACCGCTTTGCACAATATTTAATGGAAGGGCGCATCGGGCTGCTGGTGGACGGGCTGCCCATCGGACTGTGCGCGCCGGTGACGCTGGCGGACTTTCTGCGCGGCACCGGCGATGGGAGCAGCAACTGGCTGGTATCGAGCGCGCTGACGTGCCTTCGCTGGATGGCGCTTTTTCTCAGTATGCTGCTGCCCGCGCTGTATGTGGCGATCGCGCTCTATCACCAGGAGATGATCCCCACGCGTCTGCTGCTGAGCGTCATCGAGGCCAAGCAGCGCGTCCCCTTCTCGACCGCGCTGGAGGTGATCGGGATGCTTTTGAGCTTTGAGCTTTTGCAGGAGGCGGGTTTGCACCTGCCGAACCCCATCGGGGACACGGTGTCCATCATCGGCGCGCTGATCGTGGGACAGTCGGCGGTGGAGGCCCGGGTGGTATCCCCCATTGCCATCATCGTGGTGGCCTTTGCGGGCATCGCGGGCTATACCCTGCCGAGTCAGGATCTCGGCTCGGCGGTGCGCCTTGTGCGCATGGGGCTGGTGTTTGCAGCGGTGGCGGCGGGACTATTCGGCGTGGGGGCTGGGCTCTGCCTGGTGCTGCTGCACCTGGCGGAGATGGACAGTCTCGGGCAAAACTACACCGCCCCGCTCTCCGACGGGCGTCCCTTCCCCCTGACGCGCCTGCTGCTGCGGGGTCCGGGGCGTGAGGCGGAGCCGGAGAGGAGCAGGACGCCATGAGAAAAGCACTGATTTTTTTACTCTGCGCGGCAGAGCTGCTTGCCTTTGCGGGGAAAAAGGGACTGAGACAGAACTACCGCGAGGTGGAGCAGCTTCTCGTGATCCAGACCATGGGGCTTGACGCCATGCGCGGAGGCGTGACGCTCTCCCTCGCGGCGGCGGGGGAGGCAGACCGGGGCGTTGCCCGCCTGACGGCGGACGGAGTCTCCATCTCGGCGGCGATGGATCGTATCCGCGGCTACTCCTATGAGGAGGAGCTCTTCTGCACGCATATCGGTCAGCTCCTGCTGGGGGAGAAGGCGGCGGAGCAGGGAGTCGAAAGCACGCTTGCGTATATCAGCCGCTCGCCGGATCTGAGGCTCGACATGCCGCTTTTTGTCGTGCGGGGCGGCACGGCGGAGGACGCGATTTTCAATGTGGGCAGCGGGGAGAAGGGCATCAGCGACGTGATGCGTATCGTGGAGCAGGACGTGAAGCGCCGGGGCGAGAGCGGCCTGACCACGGCGGCGCAGATTTTGCGGGACACGGCCCGCTGCGGCAGCGCCCTGATCTGCGCGCTGAACCCCGGCCCCGCCGCCGAAACGCTGGAGAGCGCCGGTGCGGAGGGCGAGGGGTCGGAAAAGCTCAGCATTGCGCCGCTCGGGTACGCGATTTTGCGGGAAGGGCGGCTGTGCCGCTATCTGACCGAGGAGCAGAGCATCGGCGTGGGCTTTCTGAAAAACCAGGTGGGCCGCTCGACCGTACAGCTCCGGGACAGCCATGGCAGCAACGCGGTGGTGGAAATCAACGGCGGCTCGAGCCGGGTGCGCCCTCTCTGGGAGGGCGATGTGCTGCGGGGCCTGGAGGTACACGCCGATGCCCGGGCCGGCATTCTGGAGCTTGGCGGGCGCGGCGCCCTCAAGGGGACGCAGGACGCCGACTACCTCACCGCGCAGTTGGAATCCCGCCTTGCGCAGTATATCCGCGACGCTCTGCAGGCGTCGAAGGATCTGAAGGCGGACTATCTCTGCCTTGCCGAGAAGATCGAACGCGCCGATCCCCGAGCCTTTCAGAAGCTCGGGCAGGATTTTGCCGATCTCCTGCCGGGCTTGGAGCTGGAGATCACGGTCAGCGCAAGACTCAGCCAGATGAGCGACACCTTGTAAAAGTGAAAAGTGGAGAGTGAAAAGTGAAAATACAGTATTTGTCCGTGTCCTCTTAACTCCACTTTCCACTTTTTAATTTTCACTTTCTAAGGGGTGATCCCATGCACGAACATTATAACATGCGCCAGCTTCTGAGCCTCGGCGTTGTGATTGCGCTCACGCCCGCTCTGCGGCTCTTTCCGGCGAAGGCGGCGCAGCTTGCGGGGCGCGCCGGGTGGCTCGCGGGTCTTGCGGCGCTGCCGCTGGCGGTGGGCTGGGCCTGGGCCATGAGCCGTTTGCTTGCGGAGATGCTGCCCGGGGAGCAGCTTCCCGATCTGCTGCTGCGCCTCGGCGGGAAGCGCTTCGGCAGACCCGTCCTCGCGGTCTTCTGCCTGTGGTGCCTTCTCTATGCGGGCTTTGTGCTGCGCTCCGGGGCGGATCGCCTGGTGGGCACCATCTATCCCGGGGCCTCGCCCCTGCTGTTCAGTCAGCTCATGGGGCTCATCGCGCTCGCGGCGGCCCTCTCCACGCCGCGCAGCCTTGTGCGCATGGGGCGGATGCTGCTGCCGCTGCTGACGGGGGTGCTGCTGATTCTGCTGCTGACCGCCTTTTTTTCCGCCGATCCGGGCAATCTCCTGCCGCTGGGGCGCGGGGATCTCTGGCCGCTGATGAAGGCGTCCCCCCTCCCGCTGGACATTGCCGCCGGAGCCGGTACGGCGCTTTGCTTTCTGGCGGGCGGGCTGAAGGACCGCAGCCGGCTCTTCCCCGCCCTGGGCGCGTGGGCCGCCGGGCTCTGTATCCTGCTGACTCTGCTGAGCGCCGCCGTGATTGGGGTCTTCGGCGCGCCCCTTACGGCGCAGCTTGCCCGGCCCTTCTTTGTCCTGGTGCGCACACTCCGCTTTTTCCGCACGCTCGAGCGGGTGGAGGCCCTGGTGGTAATGCTCTGGATCTTTCCGGATTTTCTGATCACCGCCCTCTTTCTCTGGGCGGGGCAGTACGGTCTGCGCCTTCTGTGCGGCTACCGGTCCGATATTTTGCCGCACGAGCGCCTCGACATGGGCGAGGGGCGATATCTCGCTTGGGTCTTCGGTGCGGCGGCGACAGGGCTCTCCCTCTTTCTCGGGCGTGAGCCCGCCGCGCTCGAGCGCTGGTCCACCGCCCTCATCCCGGCGGCGAACCTCTGCTTTGTGTTTGTGTTCCTGCCGATATTATATATTGTAGGGAAGAAGCAAAGGCCTTAGTACGTTATAGCCCTTAAGGCAACACCGCACAATACGCCTGCGGCATCTTCCGGAAAATTTGAGCCCTGATTTCGTCACTTTTTCTTGAGGTACACAAAGTACATCTGCGAAAAAGTGCCATCATCAGAACTCAGATTTTCTCGGAATCTGCTCTTGCCGCATTGTGCGGTATTGCCTTTAAGCTTGTCATTCTGAGCAAAGCGAAGAATCTTCTTTCCAGCATACACCGAGAGAAAGATCCTTCGCTGGCGCTCAGGATGACATGCTGCATTACAAAAAATCCCTGGCGAAGCGCCGTATGTGCGCCTCGTCAGGGATTTTCCGTCATTATTGTTTATTATCAGATGTCCAGCAGGTCGCTGTAGGCCTTCAGGGCGCCGTCGGTCTCGTGGGCCAGGACGCGCTTTGCCAGCACCTTGCCGAGCTGCACGCCCTCCTGGTCGAAGCTGTTCAGGTTCCAGCAGAAGCCCTGGAACATGACCTTGTTTTCAAAGTGGGCCAGCAGGGCGCCGAGGGTCTCGGGCGTGAGCTGCTCGCCGGTGATGATGCTGGAGGGGCGGCCGCCTTCAAAGCTCTTGTTGGGGTCTGCGTCCTGCTTGCCGCAGGCGAAGGCCATGATCTGGGCGGCGACGTTGGCGCAGAGCTTCTGCTGGCTGGTGCTGCCCTGGATGAGGGTGTCCATGCCGGCCTGGTTCTTGCGGAAGCCCACGAACTGCAGCGGGACGATGTCCGTGCCCTGGTGCAGGAGCTGATAGAAGGAGTGCTGACCGTTGGTGCCCGGCTCGCCGAAGATGATGGGGCCGGTGGGGTAATTCACCGCCTCGCCGAAGCGGTTGACATGCTTGCCGTTGGACTCCATATCCAGCTGCTGCAGATGGGCCGGGAAGCGGCTGAGCGCCTGGGAATAGGGCAGCACGGCGGTGGCGGGGAAGCCGAGGACGTTGCGCTCATAAACGCCGATCAGTGCGTCGAGCATGGCAGGGTTCTTGAGAAGCTCAGGCTCCTTTGCGGTCTCGTCGGCGGCGTGCGCGCCGTTCAGGAAACGCTCGAACACCTCGGGTCCAAAGGCGAGGGACAGCACCGCACCGCCCACGCAGGAGCAGGAGGAATAGCGCCCGCCGATGAAGTCGTCCATAAAGAAGGCGGCGAGGTAGTCGCTGGACTTGGCAAGGGGCGAGGTCTCGCTCGTGACGGCGACCATGTGCTTTGCGGGATCAAGACCCGCGTCCTTGAGGGCGGTCTTCACGAAGGCCTCGTTGGTCAGGGTCTCGAGCGTCGTGCCGGACTTGGAGACCAGCACGAACAGGGAGTGGGCCACGTCGATGGTCTTGAGGACGCTTGCCGCGTCGTCGGGGTCGACGTTGGAGATGAAGCGGGCCTCCATCTTGAGGGTGTTGTTCTGTCTGGCCCAGTTTTCAAGCGCGAGATACATGGCGCGCGGGCCGAGATCGCTGCCGCCGATGCCGATCTGCACGACGGTGGTGAACTTCTCGCCGGCGGCGTTGGTGATCTCCCCGGCGTGAACTTTCTTTGCGAAGGCCGCGGCCTTGGCCTGCTCGCCCACGTAGAAAGCGCGCTTATCCTTGCCGTCGTGAATGACAGCCTCACCGAGCTGGCCGCGGGTGAGCTGGTGGAGCACCAGGCGCTTTTCGCCGATGTTGATCATCTCGCCGTTATAGAGGGCGGCAAACTTCTCGGTGAGCTGCGCTTCCTTTGCAAGCTCGCCCAGGGCCGCAAGCACCTCGTCGTCCACGGCCTTGGCCGCGAAGTTGTAGCGGAGGCCGCAGGCCATGGGCACGCTGTACTTTTTAACGCGCTGCGCGCCCTTTTCCCCGGCCATCGCCGCGGGCAGGTTCACATGGTTTTTCAGCGCTGCGAGCTTTTTAAAAGATGCCAGAGTGTCCAGATTTTTCCAAGCAATCATCGGTCATGATGTCCTTTCTTTATTGGAATTGAGTATAACCCAAAGATTGCCTTTATTGTATCGCACCCGCCCCCGATTGTCCAGCGCTTTCTATACGTTTCTATACCTGCAAAAGCCTTGTCATCTCCCGTCTCAGGCGCTCGATGGTGCGCTTTTCGAGGCGGGAGATATAGCTCTGCGAGATGCCCAGCATATCGGCCACCTCCTTCTGGGTGTACTCCTGTCCGCCCATGAGGCCGAAGCGCAGGAGGATGATTTCCTTTTCCCGCCCCTCCAGCAGATCCACCGCCTCGAGCAGTACGCGCTTTTCCGCATCGTCCTCGAGGTTTCGGCTGACCTCGTCCTCCTCGGTGCCGAGGATATCGGACAGCAGCAGCTCGTTTCCGTCCCAGTCGGTGTTGAGCGGCTCGTCGAAGCTGACCTCGGTCTTCTGGCTGCCGATCTTGCGCAGATACATGAGGATCTCGTTTTCGATGCAGCGGCTGGCGTAGGTGGCAAGCTTGATCTTCTTTTCGCTGTTGAAGGTGTTGACGGATTTGATAAGGCCGATGGTGCCGATGGAGATAAGATCCTCGATGTTGACGCCGGTGTTTTCAAAGCGCTTGGCGATGTAGACCACAAGGCGCAGGTTATGCTCGATGAGCGTGCGGCGGGCCGCCTCGTCCCCCGCCTCCAGAGCGGCGACGGCGGCTGTCTCCTCCTCCCGTTCCAGGGGCGGCGGCAGGGTCTCGCTGCCGCCGATGTAAAAAACCGGGGGCGGCGAGATACCGAGGATATCGAAAATCCGCTCCCGCAGGAAAAAGATCTGAGGCCGCGTTAACATAGAAAATCTCCCCCTTTCACTTCACACGATTCCCTGAAACCCGTCCCCTTCCGCCGCTTCGCTCACGGCGACAAGCAGCGCCCGCTCCTTTCCGTCCACCGTCGCCCCGTCCGGGCGGAAGGCCGCAAGCAGGGTCGGGCCCGCGACGCTTCCCGCGCGCAGAAGCCGAAAGCGGCCGCGCAGCTCCTCGTCCTCCGCCGCCCGCTCCAGCAGCTCCACAGCCGGGAGAGAGAGCAGCGCCGCCCTGCCGGGAAAGAGCGGTTCCAGCGCCGCCGGCGAGGCCAGCATCACCCCGTCCCCGCTGATGGGATCGGTCAGGCAGTTGCCGCTGTCCTCCAGGGCTGTGAAATCCGTCCTCCGTCCCGCGAGGGTGAGCGTGACCGCCGCCCGGTGCTCCCGCGCCCGGCGGCGCCGCGTATAGCTCAGGAGCGTGAGCAGCGCGTAGCTGCCGAGAAAGACGCCCACCAGCAGCCGCCAGTCCGGGGCGGGCAGGCTCCCCTGCCGGAGCGCCACGGCCCAGGCCATGCCGCCGAAGCTTGCGGACACGGCGAGAAAAGCAGCCAGGCAGCGAAAAAGCCGCGCCTCGCCCCCGAAGGCGATGAGGCCCATGAAGCCCGCGGCGCACAGTTCCGCCAGCGGGTGGGCCATCCAGGCGCAGCCCGGCAGAAATACCGCCACCGCGTACACCCCGCCGAAGACCGCCGCCGCGAGATAACGCCCGCGCTTGAGGCTGAGGGCGCAGAAGCGCGCCGTCACGAGGCACAGGAGGTAATCGGTAAACACGCTCAGGGCGAAGAGAGAGTCGGCGTAGATCACATTCATGGGGCTATGATAGCACGGGCGGCGCGCGGAAACTGTCAGACCCGGCGCACGGCGGCAAAGTTATAATTGTCAAAAGGCGGAGTCTGTGATAGAATACGAAAAGACGCGCGGCGCGCGCATTGTGGAGAAAGAGGACAGAAATCTATGTGGTTTACCTTCGCAGTTATCGCATTGCTCTGCTGGAGCGGCTCTGATCTTTTTTCCAAGATCGGCTGCCAGGATCCCCGCGACAAATACAGTCACCTGAAAATGGTAATGGCGGTGGGCCTTGTCATGGGCCTGCACGCGGCATACGAAATTTTCTTCAACGGCGTGGAAATGAGCGCGCGCGTGATTTTCACCTATCTTCCCGTTTCCATGCTTTACATTCTCTCGATGGCCATCGGCTATCTCGGCCTGCGGTACATTGAGCTTTCCATCTCCTCCCCCATCTGCAACAGCTCCGGCGCCATTGTGGCGCTGCTGACCTTTGCCACCAAGGGCATCAGCGAGGATCTGCCGCCTGTGGCGCTCATCGCCGTGGCGCTGGTCGCCGCGGGCGTCATTGCCCTCGGCTTTGTCGAGTCAAACGAGGATGAGGATCTGCGCCGGGCCCGACAGGACGCCTCCAACCACCACTATGCCAAGAGCTGGCTTGCCATTGCAATCCCCGTCGTCTACTGCCTGCTGGACGCGCTGGGCACCTTTGCCGACAGCCGTGTGCTGGAGGTGCTGGATGAGGACAGCGCCAACTGCGCCTATGAGCTGACCTTCCTCTGCGTGGGCATTCTCTGCGCCGTCTATGTGCTGGGCGTCAAGAAGCAGAAGCTCATCGCCCGGCAAGAGCTGCCCAAATACACGGGCGCGGTCTTTGAGACCATCGGCCAGTTCTTCTATATCTATGCAATCGCGGACAGCGCGCATGTGGCCTTTGCGGCCCCCATCATCTCCAGCTACTGCGTGGCGAGTGTCGTGTGGGGTCATATTTTTCTCAAAGAGCGGCTCTCGCGCAGGCACTATCTCTGCATTGCCGCGGTGATCGTCGGCATTGTGATCCTGGGCATTCTGGACATCTGATTCTCCGGCGGGGGACGCCGAAAAGAAAGGAGCTATCATGAAGTTTCATCGTGTTGTCATCAAAATCAGCGGCGAAGCGCTGGCCGGCGAGAAAAAGACCGGCTTTGACTTTGATCTCATCTCCTCGGTCTGCGAAGTGCTGAAGAAGGCGTCCGAGGCGGGCGTACAGATCGGCATTGTCATCGGCGGCGGCAACTTCTGGCGCGGCGTCAAGGACGGGGCCGGCAAGGTCGAGCGCGTGAACGCCGACCGCATGGGCATGCTCGCCACCTGCATGAACTGCATCGCCGTGTGCGACGTGCTGCTTAAGCTCGGCGCGAAGGCCCGGGTCATGACCGCCGTGGACATCATGGGCGTGGGCGAGCGCTACGATACCCGCCGCGCCATCGAGTATCTTGAGGCGGGCGAGATCGTCCTCTTCGCCGGCGGCAGCGGCGCTCCTTTCTTCTCCACCGACACGGCGGCGGCCCTGCGCGCAGCGGAGATCCACGCGGACGCGATCCTGCTTGCCAAGAACATCGACGGCGTTTACTCCGCCGATCCCCGCAAGGATCCCTCCGCCGTGAAGTTTGACAACATCAGCTATGACGAAGTCCTGGCGCGCCATCTCGCCGTGATGGACACCACCGCCACCGCCCTCGCCATGGAAAACGACATCCCCGCGGCGGTCTTTGCCCTGGCCGATCCCGAGAACATTCTGCGCGTCTTAAACGGCGAGGCCGTGGGAACCCTGGTAAAGTAACCCTCTCAGTCAGCGCCGTAAATGGCGCCGACAGCTCTCCCAAAGGGAGAGCCAAGTCTTGCCTCCCCCGGAGGGGGGGTGTCATGGCCGATCTCCCGCGAGGCCATGACGGAGAGGGTAATAAGTACAGCGTATTCTTATTATTACTGTAAATCATCATAGGAGGTACGAACATGTCTGACTATCCTGAAATCGAACGCAAGATGCAGAAGACCTGCGACGCGCTCACTTCCGATCTGGCCGCCATCCGCGCCGGCCGCGCCAACACCGCCGTCCTCAACCCCATCACCGTGAGCTACTACGGAGTGGACACGCCGCTTCTGCAGGTAGCCTCCGTCTCGACCCCCGACCCCCGCTCCCTGCTGATCCAGCCCTGGGACGGCAGCCTGCTCAAGGCCATTGAAAAGGCGATTCTGGCCTCCGACCTCGGCATCAATCCCCAGAACGACGGGCGCGCCATCCGCCTGGTCTTCCCGCCGCTGACCGAGGAGCGCCGCAAGGATCTTGTCAAGCAGACCAGAAAATACGGCGAGACCTCCAAGGTCGCCATTCGCAACATCCGCCGCGACGCGGTCGAAAAGATGAAGAAGCAGCAGAAGGCCTCCGAGATCACCGAGGACGACTACAAGATCGCCGAGAAGGATATCCAGAAGCTGACCGACGACTTCATCAAGGAGATCGACAAGATCTGCGACGAGAAGGAAAAGGAACTGACCGAGATCTGAGCAGGAGCCCTCTTTTTCTGCGCGCTTTTTTACCTTCTTTTGGAAAAAGGAAGGTGCTCCGAAGCGGCGGCGGGATCGATCCCCCAGTCACTTCGTGACAGCCCCCTTTTTCCAAAGGGGGCTGAGCGGGCAGGGGGAGGCTGACACAAGGAGCCATATATGCCGAACATCAATCCGGCGGGGAAGCGGGACGACTCCCGGGTTCCCCGCCATATTGCCATTATCCTCGACGGCAACGGCCGCTGGGCAAAAAAGCGCGGCCTGCCCCGGACTGCGGGTCATGCCGTCGGCGCGGAGACCTTCCGCAAAATTGCCACCTACTGTAAGGACATCGGGGTGGAATACCTCACGGTCTACGCTTTTTCCACGGAGAACTGGCGCAGACCCGAAAACGAGGTCAGCACCATCATGAAGCTTCTGGGCAAGTACCTGCAGGAGGCCATCGACACCATGGAGCGGGATCATATCCGCATGAAGGTGCTGGGCGATCTGGAGGGGCTGAGCCCCGAGCTGCGGGAGATGGTCGCGAAGACCGACGAGATCTCCCATCACTATGAGGGCTTCCAGGCCAATATCTGCCTCAACTACGGCGGGCGGGACGAGATCCTGCACGCCGCGCGCCGCTATGCCGAAGACTACGCCGCAGGCAAGATTGAGGGTGCGCTCACCGAGGCGGGCTTTGCCTCCTACCTCTACTCGGCGGGCATCCCGGATCCGGATCTGCTGATCCGCCCGGGTGGGGAAGTGCGCATTTCAAACTTTCTCCTCTGGCAGTGCGCCTATGCGGAGTTTTACTTTACGGACGTGCTCTGGCCGGACTTCACCCCGGCGGAGCTTGACAAGGCCATTGCGGTCTTCAACAGCCGCGACCGCCGCTACGGCGGCGTGAAGTAAAACCCCTCAGTCGCTGCGCGACAGCTCCCCTTTCAGGGGAGCCAGGCTTGCCTCCCCTGAAAGGGGAGCTGCCCGAAGGGCGGAGGGGTTATATCGACGGCTGGAGTGTGATTTTGATGCTTATTCAGAACCGCCTTTTTTCCATGCAGGATGAGGCTTACCGTGACTTCACGGCAAAGCTCATCCCCAATGTGGACAGGGCGCGCATCATCGGCATCCGTACGCCGCGGCTTCGCGCCTTTGCAAAGGACTTTGCCAAAGAGCCGGCGTGCGCGGACTTCCTGCGCGCTCTTCCCCACTTTTATCTGGAGGAAAACCATCTGCACGGCTTTCTGATCGAGGGTATCCGGGACTATGACCGATGCATCCAAGCGCTGGACGCCTTTCTCCCGTTTATTGACAACTGGGCCACCTGCGACAGTCTGCGCCCGGCCTGCTTTGCGAAAAACCACGCGCGCCTGCGCGCCGACGCGCTGCGCTGGATCGGAAGCGGCGCGCTCTATACCAGGCGCTTCGGCGTCGGCATGCTGATGGCGCACTTTCTGGACGCGGACTTTGACCCCCGCGACCTTGCGCTTGTGGCGGGCATTGAGACTGAGGAATACTATCTCAGCATGATGCAGGCCTGGTACTTTGCCACGGCCCTCGCCAAGCAGTACGACGCCGCGCTCCCCTATCTTGCCGAGCGCCGCCTCCGGCCGGAGACGCACCGCCGCGCCGTGCAGAAGGCCATTGAGAGCCGCAGGCTGAGCGAGGAGCAGAAAGCGTATCTCCGGACGCTGCGCTGAGATAAATCAGCATTCCATCGCATATCATAAAACCTGACATAAAGAAGGTGTATCCCCATGGTAAACGCCATATCCGTGCTGGGCAGCACGGGCTCCATCGGGCGGCAGACCCTCGCCGCGGCGGAGCATCTGGGTCTGCGTGTCGCAGCCCTGACCGCCCAGCGGAAGATCGACCTTTTGGAGCGGCAGGCCCGGCAGTTTAAGCCGGACTATGTTGCCGTATATGACGAAGAAGCGGCGCGGCAGTTCAAAATTGCCGTGGCCGATACCGATATCCGCGTCGGCAGCGGCATCGGGGGTCTGATGGAGGCCGCCACGCTGAACAGCGCCGACTGCGTGGTGACGGCGGTCTCCGGCGCGATCGGACTCAGGCCCACCCTCGCCGCCATCGACGAAAGAAAGCGCATCGCCCTTGCCAACAAGGAGACCCTGGTCTGCGCGGGCGAGATTGTAATGCGCAGGGCAAAGGAAAAGGGTGCGGAGATCGTGCCCGTGGACTCCGAGCATTCTGCCATTTTCCAGTGCCTTATGGGCAGGGCGCCCGGGGAACTGCACAAGATCCTGCTCACGGGCTCGGGCGGCCCCTTCCGCGGAAGGGCGCGCGCCGAGCTTGAGGACGTCACCCCCGAGCAGGCGGTCGCCCACCCCAACTGGAGCATGGGCGCGAAGATCAGCGTGGACAGCGCCACCATGATGAACAAGGGCCTGGAGTTTATTGAGGCCATGCACCTCTTCTCCGTGACGCCCGACGACATCACCGTCGTGATTCACCCGCAGAGCGTCATCCACTCCATGGTGGAGCTCTGCGACGGAACGGTGATCGCCCAGCTCGGTGTGCCGGACATGGGGCTTCCCATCCAGCTTGCCCTGACCTATCCCGCGCGCTGCCCCTCGATGTTTCAGCATCTGGACTTCTATAAGCTGCGCGACCTCACCTTTGAGGCGCCGGACTATGAGAAGACGCCCTGCCTGAAGCTTGCCATGGACTGCGCAAAGCGCGGCGGAGCCGCGGCCTGCGTCATGTCGGCGGCAAACGAGGTGGCCGTCCATAAGTTTCTGCGGCGCGAACTGGGCTATAACCGCATCTACGACGCGGCGGCGGGAGCCGTTGAAAAGCTCGGTTCTCTCCCCTGCCCGGATCTGGACGCCGTCCTCGCCGCCGACGAGGCCGCAAGAGCCTACGTGAGGGAAAACTTTCTCTAAGGAGCATTTGCAATGACCACCGCACTTTACGCACTTTTAGGAATTCTATTGTTCGGTCTGCTCATCGGCATCCATGAGTTCGGCCACTTTGCCGCGGCGAAGGCCTGCGGCGTGAAGGTGCTGGAATTCTCGCTCGGCATGGGCCCCGCGATTTTCCAGAAGCAGGGGAAGGAGACGCTCTACTCCCTGCGCATTGTGCCCTTCGGCGGCTACTGCGCCATGGCCGGGGAGGATGAGGCGTCGAACGACCCCAGGGCCTTCACCAACAAGCCCGCCTGGCAGCGCGTCATCATCCTCTGCGCCGGCGCCTTCATGAACTTTCTGCTGGGCCTTGTGATCGTGATCTGCCTCTACTCCACCGCCTATGGCTTTCGTACGGCGGTGCTGGTGGACTTTGCCCCCGGCTGCCCCTATGCCTCGGAGGAGGGGCTGCACAAGGGCGACGAATTTTACAAGATCGACGGCAAGCGCATCTACATGCAGATGGACGTGACGGACTTTCTCGCCCAGGGCGACGGGGTGCACGACCTTGTGCTGCTGCGCGACGGGCAGAAGGTGGAACTCAGGGGCTTCAAGCTGGTTCCCGTGGAGTACGAGGGGCAGAGCAAGAAGATGTACGGCTTTTACTTCGGCTATGAGGAGGCCACACCCGCCTCGGTTCTGAAAAACGCCTGGAACACCTGCATGGAGTTCGGGCGCTGGGTGAAGCTGGGACTTGAAGAGCTCATCCACGGCAAGGTCAAGATGGAAGAGCTGAGCGGCCCGGTCGGCATTGTCGACCTCATGGCCGAGACCGGCGAGGCTGCCGAGACCACCGGCGACGCCCTCTATAACATCTTCTATATGACCGCCTTTATCGCGGTAAACCTCGCCATCATGAACATGCTCCCGCTCCCGGCGCTCGACGGCGGCAGGGTCTTTCTGCTGATCGTGACGAGCGTCATTGAGGCCGTTACGGGCAAAAAGCTCGACCCCAAATACGAGGGCTATATCCACGCGGCGGGCATGGTGCTGCTGCTGGCCCTGATGGCCTTTGTGATGTTCCACGATATTGTGAGACTATTCAGAAAGTGAAACTTGCCTCCCCCTTTGGGGGAGGTGCCCCAGTTCTCAAACTGGGGCGGAGAGGGTTAACCACCAGCAGACACCCTCTCAGTCACGGCGCGGTCGTACACGCGCCGTGACTGCTCCCCCAGAGGGGGAGCCAAGCTTATAAAAAGGGACGAAAACGCCATGAAAGACAGAACGAAAACAAAACAGATCACCCTCGGCGCGCTGCCTCTCGGCGGGGGCGCGCCGGTCTCCGTACAGACCATGTGCTCCACCAAGACCTGGGACGTGGCGGCGACGGTCGCGCAGATCCGCGCCATGCAGGCGGCGGGCGCCGACATCGTGCGCATTGCGATCCCGGACATGGAGGCGGCGAAGGCCGTGTCCGCCATCAAGGAGCAAGTCTCCGTCCCCCTCGTGGCGGACATTCACTTTGACTACCGCCTCGCCCTCGAGGCCGCCGCGCGCGGCATCGACAAGATCCGCATCAACCCCGGCAACATCGGCGGGGAGGAGAACGTGAAGGCCGTGGCGGAGGTCTGCAAAGCCAAACACATCCCCATCCGCATCGGCGTGAACGCGGGCTCGCTCGAAAAGCGGCTTCTTGAGAAGTACGGCCACCCCTGCCCCGAGGCCATGGTCGAGAGCGCAAAGGGTCATGTGGAGCTTCTGAACAAATTCGATTTTGACGATATCTGCCTGTCGCTCAAGACCTCGTCCGTCCCGCTCACGATCCAGAGCTACCGCCTCGCGGCCGAGACCTTCGACTATCCCCTGCACCTCGGCGTGACGGAGACGGGCACCGAGTGGAACGGCACCATCCAGTCCGCCGTCGGCATCGGGACGCTTTTATCCGAGGGCATCGGCGACACGATCCGCGTCTCCCTCACCGCCGACCCCGTGCGCGAGGTCAGCGTGGGTATTGCGATCCTCAAGGCCGCGGGTCTGCGCCCCGGCGGAGTGAAGTTTGTCTCCTGCCCCACCTGCGGCAGGACGGAGATCGACCTCATCTCCCTCGCCTCCGAGGTGGAGGAGAAGGTGCGCGATATGAAGCGCGACATCACAGTGGCCGTGATGGGCTGCGTGGTGAACGGCCCGGGCGAAGCGCGCGAGGCCGACTACGGCATTGCGGGCGGCAAGGGACGCGGCCTGCTCTTCAAAAAGGGCGTGGTGCTCGGCACCTATCCGTATGAGGAGCTGTGTCAGCGTTTAATAGATCTGATTGAAAGCGACGGAGACCGGGCATGAGCGAGCATACCCCTTTTCTCACCATCTTCCCCGGCTGTGAGCGCTTCGCCAATGCCGCCGGCGGGCTGGACAAGGCCTACGTGACGGACGTGCAGGTGGATCTGCGCCAGCGCACGATGAGCGTCGCGGCCTACTTTGGCTCCATGCCCTCCCCGGTGGATATCCAGCAGCTCTCGGAGTGCCTGCGCCGGGATTACGATCTCTCGGGCGTCGGCATCATCCCGGACTTTCCCCTCGTCAAGTCCGGTGCGCCGGCTGCGGAGCTTCGCACCGGCAGCCCGACCAGGCCCTCCGGCGCGCCGCTCATGGGCAGACCCATCAAGCAGAAGCCCGTACCCATGAACACCCTGACGCTCGAATCCGGCCGCGTCACCGTGGAGGGGGACGTGGTGGCCGTCACGAGCCGCACGATCCAGAAAAGCGGCGGGGCGGTTTTGTGCTTTGACATGACCGACCGCACAAATTCCGTGCGTGTGTCCCGCTTTCTCCGCTCGGACGACGATAAGAGCATCATCGACGAGGTAAAGCCCGGCGACCATCTCATCGTCCAGGGTGAGATCATCTACTCCAAATATGACGACGACATGGTGCTCGACCCGCGCAACATCATGAAGGGCAAGCGCGTCATCCGCCCGGACAATGCCGAGGAAAAGCGCGTGGAGCTGCACCTGCACACCCGCTTCTCCGCGCTCGACGCCCTGACCGACCCGGACGCGGTGGTCAAGCGCGCGGCCTACTGGGGCATGCCCGCCATCGCCGTCACGGATCACGGCGTGGCCCAGGCCTTCCCGGATATGTGGAAGGCGGGCAAGAAGCACGGCGTCAAGATCATCTACGGCATGGAGGCCTATTACTTCAACGACATGGACGGCAACAGCGCCGTCATCGGCAAATCGAGCCTGCCGCTCGACACGGAGTTTGTGGCCTTCGACATTGAAACCACCGGCCTCAACGCCCAGTCCGACCGCATGACCGAGATCGGCGCGATCCTCTTTTCCGGCAATGAGATACTCGACACCTTCAACATTTTTGTCGACCCTCAGCGCCACATCCCCGCGGACATCACCCAGCTCACCGGCATCCGCGACAGCGACGTACAGGGTGCGCCGCTCGAGAAGGAGGCCATGCAGCAGTTCATGGCCTTTGTCGGGGATCGCCCCATCATCGCCCACAACGCCCACTTCGACGTGGGCTTCATGACCGCGGCGGCGCACCGAAACGGTCTGCGCTTCCAGCCGGTCTTTCTCGACACCCTGGCGCTGAGCCAGGCCCTCTGCCCCGAGCTTAAGCGCTTTAAGCTGGACATCGTCTCCAAGCACCTGGGGCTGCCGGACTTTAACCACCACCGCGCCTCCGACGACGCGATGGTCGTGGCGCGCATGATGGGCAAGTTTCTCCCGATGCTGCGCCAGCAGGGCGCCCGCACGGTGGACGATATTGAGAACGTCTATCACACCCTCCGGCGTACGGACGTTGCCAAGACCTACCACATGATCCTGCTGGTGAAAAACAAGGTGGGGCTCAAAAATCTCTATGAGATGATCTCCCAGTCCTATCTGAAATACTTTCACCGCAATCCCACCATCCCGAAGAGTCTGCTTTTGCAGCACCGGGAGGGCATCCTCGTCGGCTCGGCCTGCGGCATGGGCGAACTCTACGGCGCGGTCATGACCGGCGCGAGCCACGACGAGCTCAAAAAAATCGCCTCGCTCTACGACTACCTGGAGATCCAGCCCATCCCGAACAACGGCTTTCTCATCGACAACGGCCGCGTCAGCGGCGTGGAGGTGCTGCAGGACTACAACCGCACGATCCTGAACTTGGGGCGCGAGATGGGAAAGCCCGTCATCGCCGCCTCGGACGTGCACTTTCTGGATCCCGAGGACGAGCAGTACCGCAAGATCCTGCAGGCGGCGAAGAAGTTTTCCGACGCCGACCGGGACTGCCCGATCTTCTTCCGCAACACGGAGGAGATGCTGGCGGAGTTCCAGTATCTCGGCAAGGAGACGGCTTATGAGGTCGTGGTCACCAACACCCGCGCCATCGCCGACCAGGTGGATGAGATCGAGCTTCTGCCGAAGGATCTCTTTGCGCCGAAGATCGAAAACTCCGCCGAGGACTTAAAGCGCCTGGTGTATGAGAAGATGCACCGCATCTACGGCGACCCCGCGCCCGAGATTGTGCAGAAGCGCGTGGATGTGGAGCTCAACACCATCCTTGACCACCAGTACGACGTCATTTACATGTCCGCCCAGAAGCTGGTGCAGAACTCCCTCGAAAACGGCTATCTGGTCGGCTCGAGAGGCAGCGTCGGTTCCTCCATTGTTGCCTACATGTCCGGCATCACGGAGGTCAACTCCCTGCCGCCGCACTACGTCTGCCCCAAGTGCAAGCACTCCGAGTTCATCACCGACGGCAGCTACGGCTGCGGCGCGGACATGCCCGAGAAGGACTGCCCGGACTGCGGCACCAGAATGCGGCGCGACGGCTTTGACATTCCCTTCGAGACCTTCCTGGGCTATCCCGGCAATGAGAAGACCCCCGATATTGACCTCAACTTCTCCGGCGAGTACCAGGCCAAGGCCCATAAATACACCGAGACGCTCTTCGGCTCGGATCATGTGTTCCGCGCCGGCACCATCGGCACCCTCGCGGAGAAGACCGCCTACGGCTATGTAAAGAAGTATCTGGAGGAGCGCGGCATCACCGCCACGAAGGCGGAGGAAAACCGTCTCGCCCTGGGCTTGGTCGGCATCAAGCGCACCACAGGCCAGCACCCCGGCGGCCTTGTCGTCATCCCCCAGGACAAGGACGTGACCGACTTCTGCCCCGTGCAGCACCCGGCGGACGACCCCAACTCCGACATCATCACGACCCACTTTGAATATCACTGCATGGAGTCGAACCTTCTGAAGCTCGACGAGCTGGGTCACGATGACCCCACCATGATCCGCATGATGGAGGACATGACCGGCGTGGACGCGAAGGAGATCTCCCTTTCCGACCCCGAGACCATGTCCATCTACACCTCGCCCGCGGCCCTGGGGCTCCCTGACGACGACCCCATCATCGGCAAGACCGGCACCATCGGCGTACCCGAGTTCGGCACCCCCTTCACCCGCCAGATGCTGGTGGACACCCAGCCCAAGGGCTTTGACACCCTGATCCGCCTCTCCGGCTTCTCCCACGGCACCGATGTGTGGGCCGGCAACATCCACGACCTCATCGTCAACGGCGTGGCCTCGGTCAACGAGACCATCGGCTGCCGCGACGATATCATGCTCTATCTCATCTCCGTCGGCATTGAGCCGTCCCTCGCCTTCAAGACCATGGAGGCCGTGCGAAAGGGCAAGGTGAAAAAGAGCGGGGAGTTTCCCGGCGACGCCGAGCAGCAGATGCGCGACAAGGGTGTGCCCGAGTGGTACATCGAGTCGGCCCGCAAGATCGCCTACCTCTTCCCCAAGGCCCACGCCGTGGCCTATGTCATGATGGCCTTCCGCATCGCCTGGTTCAAGGTGCACAAGCCCCTGGCCTTCTACGCGGCCTATTTCTACCGCCGCAGCCAGAAGGGCGGCTTCGACGCGGGCAGCATGTGCGGCGGCGCGGACGACGTGCGCCGCAGGATCAACGAGATGCGCCGCCGCCCCAGTCTCACCGCGAACGAGGAGGATCTGCTGGTCACGATGGAGGCGGTGTATGAGATGAACATGCGTGGGTATCTCTTCGCGCCCATCGACCTCTACAAGTCCCATGCCACGAAATTCCTGCTCACGGAGGACGGCAGGCTCCGCCCGCCCTTTGTGGCCATCTCCGGCCTTGGCGAGACGGCGGCCTGGGATCTCATGCGCGCCGGCGAGAGCGGGCAGACCTTCATCTCCGTGCAGGAGCTCTCCGCCGTCTGCCCCAAGGTCTCCCAGGCGCATATCGAGCAGCTCAAGGCCCTCGGCGCCCTGGGCGAGATGCCCGACAGCAACCAGATCACCTTCTTTGACGGGTTCTGACACGCCACCCCGACGCTCAGCGTCGGGGTATTTTTTTCACCTTTTTTTAAGAAAATTCCTGTACAAAGTCGGAAGAATATGGTAAAATAGATTGCTATCGTTTACCCATGGCGACGAATATTGGAGAAAAGAGCGTGACATGTCGTGGCAAGTCCGACTTCTGTACATACAGCCGCGCCCGAACGGCTGCGGCGAACCATCACCCCGCTGCAGGCCTGGGCTCTGTCCATCGGCACCAGCATCGGCTGGGGCTCCTTTGTCATCACCAGCAACACCTATCTCTCCGGCGCGGGCCCGGTGGGCAGCGCCCTCGGCATGGTGCTCGGCGCGCTGGTGATGCTCGTCATCGCGGCAAACTACTTTGAGCTAATGAAGCGCTTTCCCGAGGCGGGCGGCATATACAGCTATGTGAAAAACGTCTTCGGCCATGGGGACGGGTTCCTGGTGGCCTGGTTTCTGGGGCTCACCTACCTCGCCATCCTCTGGGCAAACGCGACGAGCCTGCCGCTTTTCGCCCGCTATTTTCTCGGGGACGTTTTCCGTGTCGGCAGGCTCTACACCCTCTTCGGGTATGAGGTCTTTCTGGGTGAGGCGCTGCTGAGCATTCTCGCGGGCCTCTGCTTTTCCCTGCTGGTCATGAAGCGCGGCGCCTTCTCCCTGCGGCTGAACGCGGTGCTGGCGCTGGTGTTCACGCTCGGCATCTCGGTCTGCTTTTTTGCCGCGCTCCTCGGCGGCGGCGCGGCGAAGGGCTTTGAGCCCCGCTTTATCCCCGACGCCGGCGTGTTGCAGCAGGTGGCGCGCATCGCCTTCATCTCCCCCTGGGCCTTCATCGGCTTTGAAAACATCTCCCACGCGGCGGAGGAATTTTCCTTCCCCGTCAGGCGCAGCTTCCGGGTGCTGACGATCTCCGTCATCGCCACGACCCTTCTCTACATCTTTGTGACGCTGCTGTCCGCGATGGCCTATCCCCCGGAATACCGCAACTGGCTGGAGTACATCCGGGATCTGGACAACATCTCCGGCATCAAGGGTCTGCCCGCCTTTTACGCGGCGCAGCACTATCTGGGCGGCACGGGCGTCTGGCTTCTGATGCTGAGTCTCCTGGCCCTCATTATCACCAGTCTCATCGGCAACACCTATGCCCTCAGCCGCCTCTTCTACGCCCTCGGGCGGGACGGCATCCTGCCTCCCCAGACGGCAAGGCTCCACCGCAGCGGCGCGCCCGAAAACGCCATCCTCTCCATCTGCGTCGTCTCGTTCTTCATCCCCTTCCTGGGGCGCACCTGCATCGGCTGGATCGTGGACGTGACCACCGTCGGCGCGACGATCGTCTATGGCTTTGTGTCCGCGGCGGCGCTCAGGGCAGGGCTCCGGGAGAAGTCCAGGGTATGCAGCTTCTGCGGCGGCGTCGGCCTCGCGGTGATGCTGGTCTTCGCCTTCTTCCTGCTGCTGCCGAATCTCTTTTTCGGCGTCTCGATGGAGACGGAGTCCTACTTTATCTTCATCCTCTGGTCGATGCTGGGGCTGTTCTACTTCCACCACATCAACCTCAACGATGTGAGCCACCGCTTTGACAACGCCCTGCACGTCTGGGTGGGGCTGCTGTCGATGATCGTGTTCATGGCGGTGGTGTGGATGGGCAAGGTGTATGAGCGCGGCACGCTCTCGACGCTGCTCAGCGTGCACAATTACTACGGCGCGCGCCAGCTCAGCGAGGCCACCTATGCCAGCGACCCCTTCCTTGCAAAGGAGATCGTAAATTTCCACAGCCTTATCCTGAAGGTGAGCTTTTCGGTGCTGGGGCTCTTCGCCATGTCGATGGCGGCGATGATCTGGAATTACGCCCAGCTTCGCCGCAGCGCCCAGGAGACGAAGCGGGCGCTCGGCACGGCGCGCAATCTCGCCTACACCGACCCGCTGACCGGCGTGAAGAGCAAACACGCCTTTGTCGAGCGCGAGATGGACTATGACCGGCGCATCGACGAAAAGAGCGTGACGGCCTTTGGCGTCATCGTCGGCGACATCAACGGCACCAAGACCGTCAACGACACCCTTGGCCACAGCGCGGGCGACGTCTATATCCGAAACGGCTGCATGATGATCTGCCGCTGCTTCAAATCCAGCCCCGTCTTCCGCATCGGCGGGGACGAGTTTGCCGTCATCCTCGAGGGCGCGGACTACGAGCGCAGAGAAGAGCTGCTGGACAGCCTCAACCGGAGCATGGTGCAGAACATCGGCAGCGGCGAGCCGGTCGCGGCGCTCGGCCTCGCGGAGTTTATACCCGGTTCCGACAACAGCTTCCGCAGCGTCTTTGAGCGCGCCGACCGCAAGATGTACGAGCGCAAGAAGGAGCTGAAAGCCCTCGGCGCGGACGTGAGAGACTGAAAAATCCCCGGCGGATTTGCCGGGGATTTCGCGTTTACAGAAAAGATTCCATTCACGTCATTGCGAGCCAGCGTCGCATCCTGAGCGCAAGCGAAGGATCTTTCGGAAAAACATAAATCCGTTAAGATTCTTCGTCACTTTGTTCCTCAGAATGACAAGGCTCAAATTGCTATCAAAAAACCACCGGCTTTCGTCGGTGGTTTTTTGTGATTCTATTCGATCAGACGAGCTCGATCACTGCGACCTCGGCAGCGTCGCCGCGGCGGGTGCCGATGCGGGTGATGCGGGTGTAGCCGCCGTTGCGGTCGGCATACTTCGGGGCGATCTCGTCAAAGACCTTCTTGGCCACGTCTTCGCGGGTGATGAACGCCAGCGCCTGACGGTAGGAAGCCAGGTCCTTCTCCTTGCCGAGGGTGATCATCTTCTCAGCCAGGGGCGCGATCTCTTTGCAGCGAGTGACGGTGGTCTCCATACGGCCGGTGGCCAGGAAGTCGGTCACCTGCTGACGGAGCATCGCCATGCGCTGGGAAGTGGTCTTGCCGAGTTTTCTTGTACCAGGCATAATATCGTTTCCTCCTAATTTGAGAGCTTACAGGTTGCTAATTCGTCACTGGTTGTTGTCGTCGCTGGCAAGGGACAGGCCCATCATGGTGAGCTTGTGCTCGACCTCCTCAAGGGACTTGCGGCCAAGGTTGCGCACCTTGATCATCTCGTCCTGGGTCTTGCTTACCAGGTCCTCAACCGTGTTGATGTTTGCGCGCTTGAGGCAGTTGAAGCTTCTCACGGACAGATCCAGCTCTTCGATGGTCATCTTGAGCATGGTATCCGGCTCCTTCTCGACCTTCTCGACAACGGTGGAATTTGAGCCGATGGTGTCGGAGAGGTTGGTGAAAAGCGTGAAGTGGTCGCAGAGGATCTTCGCGCCCAGAGAGACGGCGTCCCTTGCGGTCATGGTCTTATCCGTCCAGACCTCGATGGTCAGCTTGTCAAAGTCGGTCTGGTTGCCGACACGGGTGTTTTCCACCGTGTAGTTGACCTTGAGAACGGGGGTGTAGATAGAGTCGACGGGGATGGTGCCGATGGGCATCTGGGGGTTCTTGTTCTTGTCGGCGGAGACATAGCCTCTGCCGTGGTCAAGGACGAGCTCCATGCTCAGCGCGCCGTCGGGGCCGAGGGTCGCAATGGGCTGCTCGGGATTGAGGATCTCCACCTCCGCGTCGGGCTTGATGTCGCCGGCGGTGACCAGGCCCTCGCCGGAGGCCTCAATGTACACGGTCTTGGGGCCGGTGCTGTGGAGGCGGGCGATGATGCTCTTGACATTGAGCACGATCTCCGTCACGTCCTCCTTGACGCCGGGGATGGTGGAAAACTCATGCTGAACACCGGCGATCTTGATGCTGGTGCATGCGATGCCGGGGAGGGAAGAGAGAAGTACCCTGCGAAGAGAGTTACCAAGCGTAGTGCCGTAGCCGCGCTCCAGAGGCTCGATGATATACTTGCCGTACGAGCTGTCCGCCGGAGTCTCGATGCATTCGATACGCGGCTTTTTAATTTCGATCATATAATTATATAACCCTCCTTATAAGATTGCCCCACAGGGGGCTGCGGTGATTCAGCTTACCAATTTGAGGGTATTCGTCATTACTTGGAGTACAACTCGACGATAAGACGCTCTTCAACGGGCAGATCGATATCTTCTCTGGTGGGAGCGGCGACAACCTTGCCGACCATATTGTTTGCGTCGAACTCAAGCCACTTGGGGATGACGTGATAAGCGTTTGCCTCGAGGTTGACCTTGAAGCGCTCGATGCTGCGGCTGCTCTCTCTGAGGGCGATGACCATGCCGGGCTTCACCTGGTAGCTGGGGATGTTGACCTTGCGGCCGTTGACGGTGAAGTGGCCGTGGTTGACCATCTGGCGGGCCTCACGGCGGGTAGCGGCGTAGCCCAGGCGGAACACGACGTTGTCCAGACGGTTCTCCAGCTGGAACAGGAGGTTCTCGCCGGTCTTGCCGGGCATGCGCTCGGCCTTCTCGTAGTAGCCGCGGAACTGCTTCTCCAGCACGCCGTATACGAACTTGACCTTCTGCTTCTCCTGCAGCTGCATGGCGTACTCGGACTTTTTACGCCTTACCTGGCTGTTGGAATTTCTGGTGGTTTCCTTCTTGAAATAGCCCATGGTGGCGGGGCTGATGCCCAGCGCCTTTGCGTGCTTGGCAATGGGCTCTCTGTTCTTAGCCATTAGTCTATCCTCCCTTTCTTATACACGACGACGTTTCGGAGGACGGCAGCCATTGTGAGGAATGGGGGTGACATCCTTGATCATCGTTACTTCGAGACCGGCGGTCTGGAGGGCGCGGATGGCGGCCTCACGGCCCGAACCGGGACCCTTGACAAAGACCTCGACGGTCTTCAGGCCGTGCTCCATGGCTGCCTTGGCGGCAGTCTCAGCGGCGGTCTGAGCGGCAAAGGGGGTGGACTTCTTGCTTCCACGGAAGCCAAGGCCGCCGGCGGAGGCCCAGGAGATGGCGTTGCCCTGGGTATCGGTCACGGTGACCATGGTGTTGTTGAAGGAAGAGCTGATATGAACCTGGCCCTTTTCAATGTTCTTACGCTCTCTTCTGCGGGTTCTGACTTTCTTCTTCGCATTGTTTGCTGCCATTGCTCATATCCCTCCTTACTTCTTCTTATTTGCGATGGTGCGTTTCGGACCCTTGCGGGTGCGGGCATTGGTCTTGGAGCGCTGGCCGCGCACGGGCAGGCCGCGGCGGTGGCGCAGGCCGCGATAGCAGCCGATCTCGGTCAGGCGCTTGATGTCGAGCGCGGTCTGACGGCGCAGGTCGCCTTCCACGATGTAGTTGTGGTCGATGCACTCACGCAGCTTGGCCTCTTCCTCGTCGGTGAGATCCTTGACTCTGGTGTTGGGGTTGATCCCGGTCATCTCCAGGATCTTGTTTGCGCTGGTTCTGCCAATGCCGTAGACGTAGGTGAGACCGATTTCGATTCTCTTGTCCTTGGGCAGGTCAACGCCGGCTATACGTGCCATACTAATTGATCATCCTTTCGAATTATTTCCGCATTTACACGACGCGGGGACTTGTTCCCGCCGGAGGGAGCCTCCGTGTCCATGCGGGATGAGTGTATAAGGACAGGATGGGGACGTGACCCCTTTCCGTGTCTCTGTGGTGATGTGAGGCGTCTGCCTCGGGGTGGGCGGCTGATCGGCTCCCCTGCAGGGGGAGCTGTCGCGCAGCGACTGAGGGGTATACCCCTCTGCCCTTCGGGCACCTCCCCTTTCAGGGGAGGCAAACAGCCGTGTATCCTGCGATTAACCCTGTCTCTGCTTGTGCTTGGGGTTCTCGCAGATGACCATGACTTTACCCTTGCGCTTGATGATCTTGCACTTCTCGCACATGGGCTTCACGGAAGGTCTGACTTTCATTTGTTATACCTCCTACTTGCTTCTCCACACGATGCGGCCGCGGGTGATGTCATAGGGAGACATCTGGATCGTGACCTTATCGCCGGGAAGGATCCTGATAAAGTTCATCCGGAGCTTTCCGGAAATATGGGCAAGGATAATGTGGCCTTTGCCGATATCCACCTTGAACATGGTGTTGGGCAGAGACTCGACGACCGTGCCCTCAAGTTCGATTACATCGTCTTTTGCCAAAGGTGATTCCTCCCAAGTCTCATCAAATATCGTCTGCCATTGTAAGGATCTCCGGCTCGCCGTCGGTGATCAGAATGGTGTTTTCGTAGTGGGCTGCGAGGGAATGATCCCGGGTCACGACCGTCCAGTCGTCGGCCAGGACTTCCACATGCCAGTCGCCTGCGCAGACCATGGGCTCTACGCAGATGGTCATGCCCTTTACCAGTCGCGGATCGGGTCTTCTCCGTTCCGAGCGGTAGTTCGGCACCTCGGGCGCCTCATGCATGCTGCGGCCGATGCCGTGGCCCACGTAATCGCGGACGACGGAAAAGCCGTTTCCTTCCACGTACTCCTGTACCGCCGCCCCGATGTCGGAGATGCGGTAGCCGACCTTTGCAAAGCGGATGCCCTCAAAGAAGGCCTGGCGCGTGACCTCGATCAGCTTTTTAGCCTCCTCGCTCACCTCGCCGCAGGGATAGGTCCCCGCGCAGTCGCCCACGAAGCCCTTATAGGTGGCACAGAGATCGACGGAGACGATGTCGCCGTTTCTCACCACGCGCCGTCCGGGGATGCCGTGGATGACCTGCTCGTTCACCGAGACGCAGGTTGCGGCGGGAAAGCCCCCATAGCCGAGGCAGCTGGGCTTTGCGCCGTTTTTTACAATGAACTCATGCACCGCCTTGTCGATCTGTTTCGTGGTCAGTCCGTCGCGGACTGCCTGGCGGCCCATGGATCTTGCGCCGGCCGCAATCTTTGCGGCCTGACGCATGATCTCGATTTCTGATTTGGACTTGATATAGATTGTGTCGGACATGCTCAAATACCGAGTACTTCCCGGATCGCGGCCGTGGTGGCCTCGATGGTGGGCTGGTTCTGCACCTTAAGCAGCTTGCCGCGCTCGGCGTAGAAGGCCTTGAGAGGCTCGGTCTCCCGGTGGTAGGTGCTCAGGCGGTTCTTCACGGTCTCGGGCGCGTCATCCTTGCGGATGGTGAGCTCGCCGCCGCAGAAGTCGCACTTGCCCTCGACCTTGGGAGGATTGTTCTCCACATGGAAGGTGGCGCTGCAGTCCTTGCAGGTTCTGCGGCCGGACATGCGCTTGACGATCACCTCGTCCTCCACCTCGATGGAGAGGGCGCAGTCGATCTCGATGCCCATGTCTTCCATGGTCTGGGCCTGGGGGATGGTGCGGGGAACGCCGTCGAGGATATATCCCTTTGAGCAGTCCGGCTCGCTGAGGCGCTCCTGAATGATGCCGATGATGACCTCATCCGGGACGAGCTGACCGGACTCCACGTAGCTTTTGGCCTTGAGGCCGACCTCGGTGCCGGCCTTCATGGCGGCACGGAGGATATTGCCGGTGGAGATGGTGGGGATCTCCAGAAGCTTCGAGAGGATCTCCGCCTGTGTTCCTTTTCCGGCGCCGGGGGCGCCAAGGAGGATCAGTCTCATGCTGCGCTCCTTTCTTTAATCAAGGAAGCCCTTGTAGTTGCGCATCAGCATCTGAGCCTCGAGAGCGCGGATGGTCTCAAGCGCAACACCGACAACGATGATGATGGAGGTGCCGCCGAGGGACAGGCCCGTCAGCGCGGCAGCGTTGGAGAAGTGCGAGATGAGGATGGGGGTCACGGCGATGATGCCGAGGTAGAGCGCACCGAAGAGGGTGATCTTGTTGAGAACCTTCTGGATGAACTCGCTCGTCGGCTTGCCGGGACGGAAGCCGGGGATATAGCCGCCGTTCTTCTTCAGGTTGTTTGCAACCTCCACGGGGTTGAACTGGATGGTGGAGTAGAAGTACGCGAAGAAGATGATGAGCAGCAGGTAGATGATGGCGTAGGGGATGGAGTTGGTGCCGAACCAGGTGTTGACCCAGCCGCTGGTCTTGCCGGTGAAGGCCGCGATGGTCGCGGGGACAGAGGCGATGGACTGGGCAAAGATGATGGGCATAACGCCGGACATGTTCACCTTCATGGGCAGGAAGGTGCTCTGGCCGCCGTACATCTTGCGGCCCACGACGCGCTTGGCGTACTGAACCGGGATGCGGCGCTCGGCATCGTTGACGAATACGATCAGAATGATGATCGCGAGGGCACCCAGGAACATCAGCACAGCGACCCACCACTTGAGCTCGCCGCGGATGATGTTGGTGATGGTGGTGATGATGGCGGTGGGGAAGCGGGAGATGATGCTGGCAAACAGGATCATGGAGATGCCGTTGCCGATACCAAACTCGGTGATCTGCTCACCCAGCCACATAATCAGCGCGGAGCCGGAGGTGAAGGTCAGGATGATGACGATGGCAGCCAGGGTGTTGTTGGCAGCCTCGGGCTTGAGCAGGCCGTAGTTGCGGATGAGCATGTAGAAGCCGAAGCCCTGCAGCAGGCCGATGCCGACGGTGGCATAGCGGGTGATGGAGGCGATCTTCTTGCGGCCCTCTTCGCCCTCGTCCTTGCTCATGCGCTCAAGGGCGGGGATGGCAATGCACAGCAGCTGAATGATGATGCTGGCATTGATGTAGGGCTGGATGCTCAGGGCAAAAATGGTGGCCTGGGAGAAGGCGCCGCCGGACATGACGTTCAGCAGGCCCAGAACGGTGTTCTGCAGGGAGGTGAAGTACGCCTGCAGAGCGGAGACGTTCACGTAAGGCACGGGGATGGCGTTGCCAAGACGGTAGAGCGCCAGGATCAGCAGGGTGAAGAGGATCTTTTTGCGGAGCTCTTCAATGCGCCATGCGTTCTTTAATGTCTGAAGCACTTAGACCACCTCTGCCTTTCCGCCGGCCGCCTCTATCTTCTGTTTTGCGGTTTCGGAGAAAGCAGAAGCTTTTACGGTCAGCTTCTTGGTAACGTCGCCGTTGCCAAGGAACTTAATGCCGTACTTGCAGTGGGAGATGATGCCGGCGGCCTTGATGGCCTCGACATCGACAACGGAGCCTTCCTCGAAGCGCTCGAGGACGGAAACGTTCAGTGCATCCAGGGGCTTGGCAAAGATGTTGTTGAAGCCTCTCTTGGGGATGCGGCGTGCCAGAGGCATCTGGCCGCCTTCGAAGCCGATGCGGGTACCGCCGCCGCTGCGGGCCTTCTGGCCCTTGTGACCGCGGCCTGCGGTCTTGCCGTTACCGGTGGCGTGGCCTCTGCCCTTGCGCTTGTCAACGTGGGTGGAGCCGGCGACGGGAGAAAGATCATGGATATACATTCTCTGGCCCTCCTTATTCTTCTGTTACCTGGACGAGATAGCCGATCTTGGCGATCTTGCCGCGGGTCTGGGGATTGTCGGGCTGCAGAGTCTCGTTGCCGATCTTGTGCAGGCCGAGGGAATTGGCAGTCGCGATGTGCTTGTCGTGTCTGCCGTTGAGGCTCTTGACGAGCTTGATTCTGAGATTAGCCATCTTTCGCCCTCCTTAGCCCTGAACTTCTTCAGGAGTCTTGCCTCTAACGGCAGCGACCTGCTGGGCGTTGCGCAGAGACTTGAGGCCCTCCATCGTGGCGGCGACCACGTTGGCGGGGTTGTTGGTGCGCAGGCACTTGGTACGGATGTTGGAGATGCCTGCCGCCTCGACGACCGCACGCACAGCGCCGCCGGCGATCACGCCGGTGCCTTCGGGGGCGGGCTTGAGCAGCACGCGGCCTGCGCCGAACGCGCCGATGACCTCATGGGGAATGGTGGTACCCTGGAGGGTGACGGTGACGATATTCTTCTTGGCGTCCTCGAGGCCCTTGCGGATAGCCTCGGAAACTTCGTTAGCCTTGCCCATGCCGAAGCCGACGCGGCCCTTGCCGTCGCCGACGACGCAGAGCGCGGCAAACTTTGCAACACGGCCGCCCTTGACGGTCTTGCTGACGCGGTTGAGGGAAACTACCTTCTCGATGAACTCGGAGGGAGCCTCTTCCTTATTGCGGCGATCCCTTCTGTCATTGTTGTAAGCCATTTGTACGTTATCCCCCTTCCTCAGAACTTCAGGCCGCCCTCGCGGGCGCCGTCTGCCAGTGCCTGGACGCGGCCGTGATAAATGTAGCCGCCGCGGTCAAACACGACTTCTTCGATGCCCTTCTTGAGGGCGCGCTCGGCGATCATGGCGCCGACCTTCTTTGCGGCCTCGACGTTGCCGCCGTTGCCGTCAAAGCCCTTCTCAACGCTGGAGGCGGAGACAAGGGTGTTGCCTGCCACGTCGTCGATGATCTGGGCATAGATGTTGCTCTCGCTGCGGAATACGCTCAGGCGGGGTCTCTCGGGGGTACCGGAGATCTTGCCGCGTACTCTCTGATGGCGCTTAATGCGCTGGCCTTTGGTATCGGGTCTCTTAATCATTCAGGCACACCTCCGTTTACTTGGTACCGGTCTTGCCTTCTTTGCGGCGGATCGTCTCGTAGTCGTACTTGATGCCCTTGCCCTTGTAGGGTTCGGGAGGTCTCTTACCACGGACTTCGGCTGCAAACTGGCCGACCTTCTGCTTGTCGATACCCTTGATGATGATGTGGTTTGCGTCGGGAACCTCGATCTGGATGTCCTCATTCTCGGACATGGTGACCTGGTGGGAATAGCCCAGGTTCATGACCAGGTTCTTGCCCTCCTTGGTGGCACGATAGCCGACGCCGTTGATCTCAAGCTTCTTCTCGAAGCCCTTGGTCACGCCGACGACCATGTTGTCGACGAGGGTGCGGGTCAGGCCGTGGAGAGAGCGGTTGGCCTTGGTGTCGTCCGGGCGGGAGACATGGATCACGCCGTCCTGGATGTCGATCTTCATCTGGGGTACGAGGGTGCGCTCGATGCTGCCCTTGGGGCCCTTGACGGTGATGTGGTTGTGCTCGTCGACCTTGACTTCAACGCCGGCGGGAACATGGATGGGTGCTCTACCGATTCTAGACATGTCGTTACCTCCTTACCATACGAACGCAAGGACTTCGCCGCCGACGTTCTCTTTGCGAGCCTGCTTGTCGGTCATGACGCCCTTGGAGGTGGAGATGATGGCGATGCCCAGACCCTTGAGCACGCGGGGGAGCTCGTCAGCGCCTGCGTAAACGCGCAGACCCGGCTTGCTCACGCGGCGCAGGCCCTGGATGGCCTTTTCTTTGCCGGGGAGATACTTGAGGGTGATGCGGATGATGCCCTGGGTACCGTCGTCGATGACCTGGAAGTTCTTGATGTAGCCCTCGTTGAGAAGGATCTCGGCGATGGCCTTCTTCATCTTGGAGGCGGGGACGTCGACGGTCTCATGCTTGGCGCTTCCGGCGTTGCGGATGCGGGTCAGCATATCGGCAATGGGGTCGGTGATCTGCATGTGGTTTATCCTCCTGTATTTAGAGTTACCGGGGGTTTCCCGGTTTCACACAGAGGTCCTGCGCCAATACCTGATTGGCCGCAGCCTTTCTGTGCGGCAGAAGAAGCCTGTCTTTCCTCTCTTTCGCTTTTCCCTTGGCAGCTGTACGGATTCCCGCCAGCCCGGTCTGAACCGGCGGTTCGGGATTTTCATAACAACCGCTCCGGGTGTTTCGCGCTTCGGCCTTACAAAAAGCTGTTTTTTCCGTGTATCTCAAAACAGCGCTTTGCTCCCCCGAAATCCCACGCCAGAAAGGAATCTGTAAAAGCGATTCTTTCCGTCATGCGCAGCGCTTCGAAAGGGAGTGAAATCATGCTTCTTTATCTGTTGCGGCGCGGAGTGATCAGTTCCCGCCGAACGTTCAATATTTTACAGGATTGAAACCTGTTTGTCAATCCTTTTTTCGGCGTTGCGCCGAATTATTTTAAAAATTTTTGTGCGGATTTTACGAAATAAAAAGACGATGCTTTCGCACCGTCTTTTTTGTCTCCGATTGGAAGCCCAGCAAAGCGGGTTCCAATCGGGAAGGAAGAAGAATGCTGCCGGTCGACGCCGTGCCGTTTTCGGGGCGGCATGACCTTGCATCATTTTTCTGAAGTTAGAAGGAAGCCTTGCGCACGCCGGGGATCTGGCCCTTGTACGCCAGCTCACGGAAGCAGATACGGCAGATGCCGTAGTTGCGCAGGTAAGCGTGGGGACGGCCGCAGATCTTGCAGCGGTTGTAGGCGCGGGTGGAGAACTTCGCAGGGGCCTGCTGTTTGAGAATCATCGATTTCTTAGCCATTGTTTCGTCCTCCTTAGCTCACGAACGGGGCGCCCATCAGTCTGAGCAGCTCGCGTGCTTCTTCGTCGGTCTGCGCGGTGGTGGTGATGGCAATGTTCATGCCGCGCAGCTTCTCGATCTTGTCATACTCGATCTCGGGGAAGATGATCTGCTCCTTGAGGCCCAGGCTGTA
>Ga0247608_10001508_pt1 | contig 31892 bp, 42 predicted proteins | sample 176DNAGHGlowgp2_FD_193490 | JGI IMG/M metagenome (GOLD analysis project Ga0247608, IMG submission 193490) | Sheep rumen microbial communities from Palmerston North, Manawatu-Wanganui, New Zealand - 1766 DNA GHGlow gp2 | ecosystem: Host-associated > Mammals > Digestive system > Stomach > Rumen ...
TCTTCGGAGACAGGGGAGAATACTGCACGCCGTCACACCGGCGGGCGGCGTACAACTCAAAGGGAGAAGATCATCCGACGATCAAGACGAAGTGTAAGAACTTTAGCGGAACCGGCAGCTGCTCCGGGTGTACATTCTATCCAGGCGGAAAAACCAGGGCATTCGACTGTCGAGGGTTCACGTACTGGGTACTGCTGCAGATCTACGGGTGGAAGCTGCAGGGAGCCGGATGTACCAGCCAGTGGAACACAGCAAGCAACTGGAAGGCCAAGGGGAAGATATCCGACGGGATGCCGAAGGATACGCTGGTCTGCCTGTTCTATTCAAAGGACAACAAGGAAAAGACATGGGAGCATACAGGATTCGGACTGAACAATGAGACCGTCGAATGCTCGAACGGTGTGCAGCACTTCAAAACGAGGAATAAGAAGTGGACGCACTGGGCAGTGCCGGCATGCATTGAAGGACCGGTGACGATACCGGAGAAGGATCAGAATCAGAATGACGGATTCCCGACGAATCCGGGATGGCGGCCGACGATCCGGAAGGGATCGAAGGGCCAGGATGTTAGGGAGTGCCAGACGATGCTGCAGAAGCTCGGGTATGACCTGGGATCATGCGGCATTGACGGCGATTTCGGCACCATGACCCGGCTTGCGGTGATCACCTTCCAGCGTGATCACGGCCTGGGCACTGATGGAGTTGTCGGCCCGATGACATGGGACGCGCTGGAAAAAGCTGCCGGATCTGTACAAAGTACAAGTCCGGAGAGCGTGAAGACGTACAGCGTCATCATCAAGGGGCTTGATCTGACGCAGGCCCAGGCCATCGCATCCAATTACTCTCCGAACGCGGAGATTGTCGAAGGAGGTGATGGGAAATGAATCTCTATCAATGGCTGTGCTTACTGGGTGTTCAGGGACTGATCACGACGGTCATCTCGCTTGTGATCACGAAGAAGATGAACAAGGCCGAGCAGAAAGCAGAGCAGGCGCGGGCCCGGGCAGAGGAAGCCAACAGGACCGCTGAGAAAGTCGCGAAAGCAACGTCAGAGGGCGTCAAGGCGCTGCTGAAAGACAGGCTGCTGCAAGGATACAAGCACTACATTAATGATGTGGGCTGGGCCGATGAGCATGACCGGGACAACATGAAGGATATATACGCCCAGTATCACGCCCTGGGCGGAAACGGGGACATGAATGATCTCCGGCGGACATTCCGGCACCTACCAACCGTGCAGGGAGGCCCGCCGACGGAAGTATCAGACAACGAATAAAAAAGGAGGATCTCAAAATGTGGAACTGGAAAGAGTGGGCGATCGCAGCGCTGATCCGGGCCGTGAAGACGTTCTTTCAGACGTTTGCCGGCTTTATTGCGGTAGGTGCTGCAGTGAACGAAGTGGACTGGCTCCGTGCACTCTCTGTGAGTGGCGTTGCTTTTGCCCTCAGCCTGGTGACGAGCCTGGGAGGTCTGCCGGAGGTCGAGAAGAAGCCTCCTGCGGATGAAGATGAATAATTTATTATATGCATATTTCACAAAAATATGTCAGAAACTCAAATTAAAACAAAAAAGATCGGCCGGATTAATTTCCGACCGGTCTTTTTTTCATTTGCGGAGGTCTTTACGCCAGACAACAATTCCGAGGCTTCCGTGAAGGAAGAACAGGTGCGGCTGTCTGGGTTCGACTTTGTCCGCGTATGGTGGAGCATACGAAACCAAAGTCGAACCATCAGAGAAGTCAGGAAGGGACTGAAGTCCATCCGGAATCTTGGTGTTCAGGATCGGCTTCCCGGACTTGTACCCGTCCTTGCCGGGCGGAGGATTATCAGCATCGCCATAATACCGAGGGAAGCCGCGGAAATGATTCAGATAAATCACGATTCTACCGTCATTATAAACATAGGCTGCGTTAAGGAATTTTTCCACAATGAATCTGCGGTTGGCTTCGACATCAAGATCCAGAAATGACACCTGCAGGAACTTTTTAAAGTCCTCCCTCGAGAACTTTTCACCGCACTCCATCCGCTTCTTTGCGAGCTTCACATCCAGATCCTGGCGCTGCGACTCCAGCGCGTCCATGCGCCTGGCGATACGTTCGCGGGCGCTCTCCGGCATCTGGATCAGACTATCAATGAGCTTTTCCAGATCATTCTCAATCCGGCGGAGCTGCTTCTCCATGTCGCGGACATCCGAATAATCCTCGAGCTCATCATATTCCTTTTCGACACAATCGGCGAGAGCGTCCAGGGCTTTTCCTCGATTGCTCAGGATAAAATCAGAAATCACCTTACAGATAATATATTCAATACTCTCCTTCGGAACGGACTTGCAAAGGCAGGACCCGGTCTTATGTTTTCTCTTGCTGCAGGTATAATACTGAAAAACTGTACCGGTTCTGCTGGTTCCGGCGTCTCCGGCCATATTCGTTCCGCACTCTCCGCAGTATAACTTGCCGAGAAGATAGAAGAAAGATCCTGGCTTGCGACCAGCGGAGGGGGCTTTGCGATTGGCGGCACGGCGCGAAGCTGCCATTTCAAAGATCTCACGATCAACAATCGGCGTAGCACAGCCTGGCACAACAGTTCCGTTGCGCATGAGTTCACCGATATAGGCACGATCATCAAGCACATGAGAGATGGAAGTTTTCACAAAAGGCTTCCCTTTTTTAAACAGAACACCGCGTTTATTCAGATCAGTAGTAATCGAGACGGGCCTTTCCCCGTGCGCATAACGGTCAAATATTTCCTTTACAATAGGCGCAGTCAGCGGATCGGGGATAAGCTTATGATCCTGATGGACATAGCCAAAGGGAATGATCCCGCCAGGGAACCAACTTTTCGCGATGCTCTCGCGAATACCGCGCTTGATATTCTCTGAGAGGTTCAGGGAATAGTACTCAGCCATACCTTCGAGTACAGCTTCGATCAGGACACCCTCGGAGCCCTCCGAAATATGCTCCATAACAGAAACGACCTTGACGTTGTTCCGCTTCAGCTTTGCTCGATAGACAGCGGCATCCTCGCGGTTCCGGGCAAAACGGTCGATCTTCCAGACAAGAACCAAAGTAAACTGATGGTTTGCCGACGCTTTGATCATCTTCTGGAACGCATCACGAGCATCAGACGTACCGGACTGAGCACGATCAACGTATTCGCCGATTACAGTAATGTTGTTTGCTTTTGCGAACGCGTAGGCATCGTGCAGCTGTCCCTCGATCGACTGCTCCGTCTGAGAGTGGGACGAATAGCGGGCATAGATGACAGCCTTCTGGCCGTCGTAGCTGTTTTTCATGTTCTCAGTCTCCTTTCCGAAATCTGCAGATAAATCCTGCTGTTTTATTATTCGCAGATTTCATTTTTTTTTTCGCGAAATTCAGAGGAAAGCTTTCCTTCAGGATTATTTAGCAATGCTTTATTTCGCATCCAAACAAATAAAGTAATGATGGTTTCAGCGATTCAGTCGCATTTGTTCAGAATAGCTTTATCTCACATTTTTCAAAATAAAGCATTGCTGAATAAAGCAAAGAACGAATAATCAGAATTCAGTGACTCTTAATAAAAAAATCATGAAATAAATAGTCGCTGAATTATGGCATTTGTTTTCCATGCGTGAGGATGATGGACGCGAAACGACGGGACTCATCATCAGCAGCCCGATATTTTGCCAGGATATCGCGCTCTCCCTGGGTTCGTGCGCGTGAGAAATAATCGTCCTTCAGACCGCAGACAATGTCCAGAGGGACATTCAGCTTCATACATATCCGGACAAGATGCTCGACATCAATGGACGTTGCCCCGGTAAGCCAGTTGGAGATTGCTGAGGGAGACACGCGGATGGATCTTGCGATCTGAACGTGGGTAAGGCCGGATTGACGAATGAAAATTTTTAGATTTTTTGCAATGGTTTCTTTAAACGTCGTCATAGGAGACCTCCCTAGCAATTATTCATGCAGTAAAAGTTAGTCGATTCGCGGACATGATTCAAAAATCCTTATTCAAACAGACAAGTATATGTTTTTATCTGGACTGTACCATTTGAAATAGCAAATACGTTTCCGTCATTAAGTGTTAGTTTTCCAAAGACAGAGCCAGATGTCATATTAAACTTTGTAGGCTCTTTTGTACTCATTAGGTTGTACTTAACGATAACTTGAAGAGAAGAATCTGCAACGAGTGAATAATCTCCGGAAGGGAGATCTATACCAACAGTATATATGCCAGCTGGGATTGTATAACCGGATGACAATTTTTCATAAACATCGAGCGAAAAAGAAGCAGGGACGGTTTCAGAAGTATATGATTCATACTGATAGGCAGATCGAGTGAATTTATACCAGGATACGCCATCAAAGGAAATATAGAGATATCCGGATGACCAACGGCCTGTGAATTGAATATCATTAGATGTTTGATATTCTTTAAAAATCAGATTGGTTCCGTTAATTTCATAATAGTGATGAGAAGTCTCATAAGGAGCAAGTACATATCCGGTAGGATCAGAATAATTATCATAGATATAATGATCACAATAATTATCATCAAAAATAAACTGATAGAGATGAAAACGGCTATTGGTTTCTGATCCGTCTTCATAAATGTAACATGTCCAGATTCCATCAAAGTCATATGAATTCAATTCGGCGAATGCACATGATGAGAACAAGAAAAGTAAAAAGAAGATGAAAATCATGATTTTTTTCATTTAATCACGCTCCTTTATAAGATATAGGTTATATTACCGATTGTCCGAAGTCTTTTTTCTGAGCCGAAATGCCAAGAATTGCACAAATGTTTTCCTGAGTAGTTTCGTTTGCGCTACGATAAGCTTTGATAAGAGCACGCTCATGAAAGCTAAGAGAAAGAGAATCGGCACCATCAAGAAGATAACACGGAGAGACGTTCAACGCCTCAGATAAGGACTTAATGATAGATTGCTTAAGATCCGAAACAATACCTGTTTCATATTTGTTTATTGCGGCTTTTTTTACGCCTATCATATTTCCCAATTGTTCTTGGGTAAGACCAGCGGCTTTCCTTGCCTCTTTAATTCTTTCGCCTGTTGTCACGTTATTTAACCTCCTGTTTTATTGGAACATCATAATAACAGATACTTTATAAACAAGCAAGAAAAAATATCTTGACAAGAGACATTGGCATAGTTATCATTAGTATCTGATAGAGATACTTTTAAGGAGGTGTTAGAAATGAACACGGCATTATTTAAGTCTCACATGGCAAAACACAAAGACAATCAAACAACTCTATCTAAAGCTATGGGGATTGCTCAGTCGGCGATTTCGCAGAAGATAAACGGCAAAGTTGATTTCAAGCAGTCCGAAATCAACTTCATAAGAGACAGATGGAAATTATCCGAGAAGGAAACCGTCGATATTTTTTTTAGGGATGAAGTATCCGAACAAGATACATCTGTAAGCGCCTAACAGTTTCAGAATTATTTTTCTGAAACAAAAAGATAATAAAAGGGGGACTGAGCATGGCAGGACTGGGAAGGACAGCAAAGTGCCGCGGATGTGGGGCGGAGATCGCCTTCATCAAGACGGTGAAGCGGAAGACGATGCCGGTGAATCCGGAGAGCGTGTACTTCATCCCGGCCGGCGGGCCGAACACATACGTCATGATCGACGGAACGGTGGAGCGGGGCCGGGAGCCGACCTGGGAAGACCAGGGCACGCCGGCGCAGATCGGCTACATCAGCCACTTCGCCACGTGCCCGGAGCGGGAGAGGTTCCGGAAGGGGGAGCGGAGATGACGATCAAGGAGCTGCGGAAGGTCACGAAGTGCCACATCTACGTGGAGCGAACGGACGACGACGGCGCGGTCCGGCGGACGGAGTGGCTCGGGGCCACACGGGATTACCAGATAGCAAACATCAAGATCGTGCACGTGGACCTGGTCGGGTTCGCGCTGGCGGTGGAACTGGAGGAAGGAGGAGCATAGGTGAGCGAGTTTATTCCGGTCGGCGTGACGGCCATGCGGGACCCGAAGACGGGAGAACTGCTATCAGCGGTGCCGCTGTACGTGGAAGTGACAGACGGCAACTGCCCTCCCCTGCCGGAGATCGACCGAAAAATGTTCGCGCGGGACATGTACAGAAGGTTCAAAGAACAGAAAGCGATGGAAAAAGAAGAAGCCCGCTGACAGGTCGCAACTGCCAGCGGGAGGGGTAAAACCCCGGAAAGGATTGACTCACATGAATTATAACACAAAAGAAGACAACAGCAAAGGGCCGGTATTCATGTACCGGCCGTATCCGCCTGAAAAGCGGAAGCCGAAGCTGAACAGGTTCCAGATCGCACTGCGGGTGATCCTGGCCGCGGTGATCATTGCGGCGGTGATCATCTTCGCCTGCCGGGCGGAGGACGTATACGCGCGGGGATGGATCATCTGCGAGGACTACGTGCAGATCCGCCAGTGGGCCAGCCGGGGAGCGCCGAGCATCGGGCAGCTGGATCCGGGGGACGAGATCGAGATCGACGGGGAGACGGTGAGCGGATGGGCGCATATCGTCAGCCCGTGCGACGGATGGGTCCACGCGGGATATATCACATTCAGCGAGCCGGAGAAGGTCGGGGACTGGATGAGCGTCAACGCGAAGCGGCGGGTCGCCTGCCGGCGGTGGGCAAACGGGCCGCAAATCGAGGACAACGGGCACAAGCGCTGGCTGGTCAACGGCAGCGAGGTACAGGTGCTGTGGATGAGCGGCGATTGGGCCGTGACAACCCGGGGATATATAGAGAGCGAATGGCTGGAGGTGACGGCACAATGAAGAGGGCAAGAAAACTCGAGATTACAGATCAGGAAATGGAAGACGGCTGCACGGTGTACCTGGAGATCCGGTCCGGACGGCAGTCCACCATCGAAAAAACAGTCCTGGAAGAATTCGTGATTAAACCGGGGAAGCATCACCTTGATTTCTATCGTTTCCGGGAAGCGCAAGGAGGCAAGGTGCGGCGGCTCAGGGTCATTTTCTACGGGATGCTGTGGCGCTGCTGGGACAGCAAGCCCACGGTCGAACAGATGAAGGCGGAGGAATGGTTTATATGATGAGTGAGATTAAGCTGATCCCGATCGGGGATCTGGAACACCATCCGGAGAACCCGCGGAAGGACCTGGGCGACCTGACGGAGCTGACGGAGAGCATCCGTCAGCGGGGTGTGATGCAGAACCTGACCGTCGTGGCGGACATGGCGATGGCGAAATACCTGGTCGTGATCGGGAACCGGCGGCTGGAGGCGGCGAAGGACGCGGGCCTCGTCGAGCTGCCGTGCGTGATCAGCGACATGGACCACAAGGAGCAGATCGCGACCATGCTGATGGAAAACATGCAGCGGCAGGATCTGACGGTCTACGAGCAGGCCCAGGGGTTCCAGATGATGATGGACCTGGGCTTCACGGTGAAGGAGATCGGGGAAAAGACCGGATTCAGCGAGACGACCGTGAACCGGCGGCTGAAGATGGCGGAGCTGGACAAGAAGACATTCGAGAAGGCCGTCGGGAAGCAGATCACGATGGACGACCTGGACCGGCTGGGGCAGCTGGAGAGCGTGAAGGAGAGGAACGCGCTGCTGAAGGAATACGGCGAAAACAACTTTGACTGGAAACTGAACCGGGCGATCAAGGTGCAGAAGGCCAAGAAGGTCAAGGGGAAAGCGCACCAGTTGTTGCAGGAGGCGAAGGTCGAGAAGATACCGGAGAAGGAGAAATACAATCTGTACGGCGGAGGATATGAGAGGCTGTACCAGAAGGATGTAGAGCTGGACAAGTGGGACGGGAAAAGGAACATCATCCCGAAAGCAGACGGAAAACTGTACTACACAGAGGACGAGACGGACATCTGCTTCTATGTGAAAAAGAAGAAGCAGAAGGCGGAGCCGGTCAAGAAGAGCGAAGAGGAACTGGAAGAAGCGCGGCAGCGGGAGCTTGCCTGGAAAACGGTGGACAGGAGCGCGGAGACATCGGCGGAGCTGCGGGAGGCGTTCGTGAACGGGATCACGGTATCACCGAAAAACGCCATGCGGATGATGCAGTGGGCGCTGATCGCAGCATTCACGGCGATGTGCGCATATAACACGCCTACCAGCACGGTCAAAAGAAAGCTGGATATGGAAGACGTGTACAACACGCAGGACATCATAGAGGGACTGAAGCAGAAGATCATGGACATGCCGCAGAGCAGCTGGGCGTGGATGATTCTGATAATGTTTGAAGGTGACTGGAGAGGGACAAAAGGGAAACAACCGAGATTCGCGGATGGATCGAGGAGCTGGCAGTTTCCTCAGTTCAAGAAGAACGCGGCGATGGAGCTGTGCTACAAATGGCTGACAGAATTCGGGTACCAGATGAGCACGGAAGAGATCGAAATGATGGTCGGAACGCATCCGGTATTCCAGACGGAGGTGCGGACGTGAGCAAAGAGATCACGCGAAGGAGCACGCTGCTGGACTGCCTGGATTATCAGACGCGATGGCTGAAGATGAGCAGCAAGGGCCGGAAGGGCCGGGAGCCGATCGACGGCCTGGAGGATGAGTTCTACGAGCGGGAGGCGAAGTGCCGGATCCTGAGGGAACTGATCCAGGCGCTGGAAAGCGATCCGGTGAGGGAAGTGCTGGCGGACTGGCAGGTCCGGCTGATGAAGGGCGAAAAGCCGAACACGAAGGACCTGGAGGCGCCGGCATGAACAAAGAAGATGAGAAGCTGTCAGCGGATCTGGAGTACCTGCACAAGGAACTGCTCAGCGCGGCGATCGGATTCAGGAACCAGGATCCGGGTCTCAGTGCATTTCTGTGGAAGTGTTCAGAAATAGCGGATCGGGCCAAGCAGCGCATGACGCCGGTCAAGCGGGACTGGGAAGGCGGAGGAGGAAGCTGGTTCGCCGTGTGCGAAGAATGCCGCGGGCAGGTGGGACAGAGCGATCTGTACTGCAGGCACTGCGGGCGACCGCTGAAGGAAGACGAGGGATAAAAGTGTGGGTTTACACAGAATATGGTGAAAAGGTCGGGCAACGTTACGGCGTTTCACGGCCAGCGGGGCAACCAGCAATGTGCGGGTATGAACCAGTAAAAGGAATCACCGCGAAGGCATGGGAAAAGAGCGGATATATAGAGTGGAAAGACGATACGGAGGGAACCGATGCAGGACAGGATCACGGTGAAAGTTGAAATGGCCGGCACGGACTTTGATCCGGACGGAATACTGGAAAACGGGATCACAGGGAACGGATTCATGCTGATCATGTTCGATGAATGCGGGAAAGCGACTCTGGAGGCGATGTACGGCGTAACAGCGATGAAGCTGGCAGAGTTTATCGCCGGAACAGGATGTGAGACGGCGAATACCATCCGGCAGGCCGGCGCAATCGCTGAAGGGCTGATCAGATCGAGAGACATAAGCAGAGAGTATGAGAGACGGACAACTGTCAGAGAGAAACTAAACGTGCTGCAGTGACAAAATCAGTTTACTCCGGATTAAGGCAAGGCCTGGGAGCTGCCATCCGGAGACAACCGAATGGAGACAGTTGCAAAAAATGCAACAACCACTATGAAAACATAAATAAAAAACACAAAAACATAAATAGAAACATAAAAACATAAAAGGCAACAATGACGATTTAAGTAAATTGGAGGACAACATGAGCGGACAAACAACAAATCCATATATCAGGTTTTACATTCCTTCTGACGAACTGATTCCAACAGATTTGTGGTTGATGGTTGGAAGCGTGAAAGTCAGGTATGAAAAAATTTTTCACGGTTTCAAATTTGAGGTATATGAATCAGATGCTGAAAAGGCAAAAGACATCGTGGACGAAATTGTAAGACAGATGCTAATTGACCATGATGAAACAGAGCATGGCGTATCATGGCGAACAGTATCATTAGAAGAAGTGCAAAGTGCATGGGGAGGTTGCCATGTTTATGAATGGTGTTACCGTGTTCGGGATTCATACTGATGTGATTTAAAGGCAATTTTCATACGCGAAGCGGGGACGGGCGGCAGATTCTGATATCCGTGAAAAAGAGGAGGTGAACGCGCTCCCCACGGACGGAGGATGTGCCACTGCTGCCGGCCGGTTCAACTCCGGCCCATCGCGCCAGAGGGATAACCTCATATATCAGCTGCCAGGAGCTGTATACCCTGGAATGAATCATTTCCTAAAGCATGGCAGCCGGAAAGACGGCACGGTGCCCGCGGAGGAACAGGCCTCCGGAACGGCGGGACGGGTTCCGCATAATCGGGCTTGTAATGAGTATTAACAAATCACGCATTTCCTATTAGAAGGGGACAGTATCGGACAGGAGGATCAGATCAGAATGTCTGAATGTCATTCCTTCGGGAAAATCATCAGTGGAGAAGCGGGAGGGTCCCGGGAGAGCGCAGCGGTTTCCCGGGAGTATAGCCGCCGGCGAGGCAAAAGCAGAGGGACCGATCAGCCAGGGAAGGAGGGACGGCCGTGGGATGGGAGTTTGAGGACCTGTTCAACAGCAAGGTCATGGATGACGGAAGCTTCCTGGCAGAGCCGTCATTCATCCCGGTCGGGAAGATGGGATACCGGCGGAGGACGACCGTCAGCGGGCCGCGGATCGACGCGGAGGTATTCCCGGTGTTCGGGAAGGGAAAGAAGGGCGATCTCCGGCGGGCAAAGCATCAGCAGACCAGGGAGGCCCAGCAGCGGGCGAATGACGAGCGGAGCAGGCGGCACCTGATCCAGCTGGTAGAGGCGAACTTCACGGAGAAGGACGTGGCCGTTACGCTGAGCTACGCCGGAACGGCTCCGGATCCGGAACGGATCGACAAGGACATCCGGAACTTTCTCGGGCGGGTCCGGAGGAGACGGAGGCTGCTGGGGCTGGACAGGCTGAAGTACATCTACGCGATCGGCGGGGATGAGATGCCGGCGGCAGGGTACAGCGGGAAACGGCCGCACGTCCACATGATCATGAACGGCGGGATCGACCGGGATACGCTGGAAGCGATCTGGGCGAAGGGCAGGGCGAACGCAGACAGGCTGCAGCCGAGGGACGAGGGCCTGGGCGGGATCGCCGTGTACTTCACCAGGCAGAAGCAGGACCGGCCGGAAAAGCCGGGCGTCCGGAAGTGGCGTGGCAGCCGGAACCTGAAGCAGCCGGTTCAGAGAAGCCGGGACGCGAAGATGACGAACGCCAGGGTCAGGCGGATCGCGTACGACTTCCGGAACGAGGCGAAGGACGTGATGGAGAAGCTGTATCCGGGATATGTGCTGCAGGGATGCGAGGTCAGGTACAGTGACGTGATAGACGGGGTATATATCCGATGTGTGCTGAGAAAATGGAAGGGGTGAGCGGATGACGGACTTTGAAAGAATGCGGACGCTGATCAGGCAGGAAGAGAGATATCACTGGGCTGTGGAGAAACAAATGGCGAAAGCCACGAAGGTTACGGCATCCATCACGCCGGCGGGAGGCGGAGGAGGAACAAGGAGAGGATCACGGCCGGAAGACGGCGCGGTGATGCTGGCGACACTGCAGGAAGAATACAAAGAGATCCTGGACGAACTGGAAGAAGCAAGGAAAGAGCTGAGGGAATCAATCGCCAGGATCAGGAACGCAAAGCTCAGGCTGGAGAAGACATGCTTGAGAATGAGATATCTGCAGGGCATGTCTGTCCGACAGATCGCCGTATCGCTCAACTACACGGAGGACTACCTGCACAGAAAGATGAGGGACGCGGAAGCATTGATATTACGCATTCAAAAGCAGCAAAAAGACAAAAACAAGAAGACAGGTCAGGTCGGATAATTCGTGATAAAATAGTAATGTGGACAAGAAGAAAAACAAAAAGACAGGATTCGCGCATGCGTTCTATGTATCGCCGGAATGGATCCGGTGCAGGCGTCTGTATGCGGACAGCGTAGGGCGATTGTGTGAACGGTGCTATGCTGCCGGGAGGATCGTTCCGGGGACGCAAGTGCATCACAAAATCAGACTGACGCCGGAGAACATCCGGCATCCGGAGATCGCGCTGAACTGGGAGAACCTTGAGCTGCTGTGTGAAGCGTGCCATCACGAAGAGCACAAGAACGGGATCCGGTGGAGAGCCGACGGAGAGGGTCACGTCATCCTCTGAGCCCCCCATTGTTCGATCGGGATAGAGGGGGTGCCACAACTCCGGGGGGCATCAGCCAAAAAGAGCTCCCGGGCGCGCACGCGAGGGTTTTGGAAAGTTGAGCCGGCCAATAAGTTGATAGAAAATCGCGTCATATCGCAGGATTTTTTAATACGTTTTCGCAACTTTTCCGCAATTCGGGAGAGTTGATTTTTTATGCCGGAAGATACGGAGGGAGACGATGGCAAAGGCAGTATCCAGCTACCGGAAGCTGCTGAAGTTCGGGAAGATCTTCGAGGTGGACAAGGACGAAGACTTCAAGGCGGCGGCCATGACCTACGCGGAGGAGGTTGCGCTGATCGCACAGATGAGGACGCAGCTGGAAGAGGACGGGATGACGGTCGAGAAGGAATACGTGAAGGGCCGGCAGAACGTGTGCATTCATCCGCTGGTCCAGGAGATCCCGAAACACGTGGATTGCGCGAACCGGACGCTGGGGATCCTGGGAGAGATCATCGTGAAGCGCGGGAAGAAGAAGCCGGACGAGGTGGACGGCCTCAGCGAGTTCCGGCTGACAGGCTGACAATGGCGGAGGTGCGATGGATAACGGCGGGGTGGTCGGGGCGTGAATGACGAGAACGCGATCCTGACGTATTACCAGGGAATCCGGGACGGAAGCATCACGGTCGGCAAATGGATCCGGATGCTCTATGAGATCATCGTGGACGGCCTGGAAAACAAGCGCTGGTATTTTGACCAGCGGAAGGCGTCCAACGCGATCCGGTTCATGGAGCGATTCTGCCACCACAATAAGGGACCGCTCGCGCCGCAGCGGCTGACGCTGAGCCTGTGGGAGCGGGCGGCAATCAGCGACATCTTCGGCATCGTGGACGCGGACGGCCTCCGGCAGTTTACGGAGGTGCTGTGGGTCATCGGCAGGAAGCAGGGCAAGACGATCATTGCCGGCGGAGGCATCGGGACCTACATGGCATACGCGGCCGGGGAATACGGCAGCGAGATCTATTACCTGGCTCCGAAACTTGACCAGGCGGATCTGTGCTTCAGCGCGTTTCAATTCAACGTGGACAAGGAGCCGGATCTGCTGAAACGGACAAAGAGCACAAAGAGCCGGGGACTGTTCATCAAAGAGACGAACACGACGATCAAGAAGCTGCCGTTCACGGACCGGAAGAGCGACGGCTATAACCCGATGTTCTATGTGGCGGACGAAATCGCCAGCTGGCCGGGAGACAGGGGCCTGAAACAGTGGGAGGTCATGGTCTCCGGCACGGGCGCAAGGCGGGAGCCGCTGGGGCTCGCGATCAGCAGCGCCGGGTATGAGAACGACGGGATATTCGATGAGCTGTTCAAGCGCGGGACAGCTTTTTTGAATGGGAACAGCCGGGAACAGCACCTGTTGCCGCTGCTGTACATGATCGACGATCCGGAGAAGTGGGACGATATCAACGAACTCCGGAAGAGCCTGCCGGGCCTGGGCGAAAGCGTGAGCGTGAAGTTCATCCTGAAGGAGATCGACACGGCGCACGAAAGCCTGAGCAAAAAGACGGAGTTCCTGACGAAATACTGCAACATCAAGCAGAACAGCTCCGTGGCGTGGCTCAGCACGGAGACAATCCGGCGGAGCTTCAACATCGGGGACGGATTCGGGGAGAAGCTGAAGCTGATCACAAGCCCGAAGGGCGGATTCAGGACGCCGGAGGAGCATCAGGCGATGATCCGGACGGCGGAGGACGTCGGGCCGGATGGGCTCAGGTGGCAGATGGCCATGCGGAAAGCCGGGAAGATCACCGAAGAGGGAAACCGGTTGACGCTGGAGGATTTCAACGATTGCTACGGGCTGGCGGGAATCGACCTTTCGCAGACGACGGACCTGACGGCCTGCTGCCTGCTGATCCAGCGCGGCGGAGTGGTCTACTACTTCGTGCGGTTCTTCATCCCCAGGGAAAAGGTGGAGGAAGCAACGGCGCGGGACGGACTGCCGTACAGGAAATACATCGAGCGCGGTTTCCTGATCGAGAGCGGGGACAACTTCGTGGATTATAACGATTGCTTCCGCTGGTACGCGGATCTGATCGAAAAGTATCACATTTACGTGATGCAGGTAGGCCTGGACAGGTACTGCGCACAATACCTGCAGGCGCAGATGGAGCGGTACGGGTTTCACTGCGACACGGTATTCCAGGGGACCAACCTGACCGGCGTGATCAATACGACGGAAGGCATGCTGAAGGACGGAACGCTGCAGTGCGCGGAGGATAACGACCTGATGAAGATTCATCTGCTCGACGCGGCGCTGAAGACGGAAGCGGAGACGAACCGGAAGAAGCTGATCAAGATAAGCAAGCGGGCGCACGTGGACGGCGTGGCCTGCCTGCTGGATGCGATGTGCATGCGGGCAAACAAGTGGGAAGAGATGAAAAACCGTCTGAGAAATGAAAGGTGAAGCACATGAAAACAGGCAGAAGCGTCGGGATCAGAGGGCTGTTTGAGAGCATCTTCGGATGGAACAGGCCGAAGGAGATACAGAAAGGCATCGAAGGCTTTTACAAAACGCTGACAGCCTACACGCCGGCCTTCACGTCGTGGGGCGGAGCTCTGTATGAGAGCGAGCTGATCCGTGCCGCGATCGACGCCATTGCCAGGCACGCGGGAAAGATGACGCTGGACATCCAGGGGACGGCGAATCCGAAGCTGAGATCGCGCCTGCGGTCGGGACCGAACGAATGGCAGACGATGTATCAGTTCGTATATCGCCTGGTCACGATCCTGGAAATGCAGAACAACGCCTTCATCGTGCCGGTGCTGGATTACAACGCGAAAGGCGACCTGGAGATCCGCGGATACTTCCCTGTCCTGCCAAGCCGGACGGAAGTGCTGGACGTGGACGGAGAGCCGTGGATGAAATACAGCTTCCGGGACGGACAGACCGGATACATCGAGATGGAGCGCGTCGGGATCCTGAACAAGTTCCAGTATGAGGACGATATCTTCGGGGAAGACAACCGGGCGCTGAACGCGACGATGGACCTGATCAACATGCAGCAGCAGGGGATCAAGGAAGGAATCAAGAACGGCGCGACGTTCCGGTTTATGGCTCAGATGTCGAACTTTACCAGCCCGACGGACCTGGCAAAGGAGCGGGAACGGTTCAACGCCCAGAACCTGCAGGGCGAAAGCGGAGGCCTGCTCCTGTGGCCGTATGAGTACAAGGATCCGAAGCAGATTGAGCAGAAGCCGTACGTCGTGGACGCGGACCAGATGAAGCTGATCCAGGAGAGCGTGTTCAACTACTTCGGCGTGAACATGGACGTGCTGCAGAACAAGGCCGTCGGAGACGACTGGGCGGCATTCTATGACGGGAAGCTGGAGCCGATCGCCGTGCAGATCGGCGAAGCGATGACGCGGATGACATTCAGCCGGCGGGAGATCGCCCAGGGAAACATGGTCACCGTGAGCGCGAACCGGCTGCAGTACGCGAGCACAAAAGAGAAACTGGACGTCAGTTCCCAGATGGCGGACCGGGGCATCATGAACCGGAACGAGATCCGGGAGATCTGGGGCCTGCCGCCGATCGAAGGCGGGGATATGTTCCTGGTCCGGGGTGAGTATAAGGATCCGGACGCGGAGAGTGTGACGGTCACGGAGGAAACTGAAGAAACTACGGAGGCCATCATCGAAACGGAGGGGAAAGACGATGCCGAAGAATGAGAGACGCGAGTACCGGAGCATGCCGGTCATGGCTGTACAGCGTACAGAAGGTGAAGCGGAAAAATCGTACAAGGTACGAGGATACGCGAGCACGTTTGACGAGCCCTATGTCCTGTTTGAGGATTGGGATGGCTCCGCGTTCTATGAGGTCATCGATCCGCACGCGTTCGACGATGCGGACATGGATGACGTGATCATGCAATATGACCACATGGGCATGGTGTTCGCCAGGACGAGGAACAGCAGCCTCAAGCTTGGCATTGACGAGCACGGCCTTTGGATCGAGGCGGATCTGGGGCTGACGCAGGACAGCAGGCGGATGTTCGAGGCCATTGATACCGGGCTGATCGACAGGATGAGTTTCTGCTTTGTGATCGCGGAGGACGGCGAGGAATTCGACAAGGCGACGAAGACCAGCCGGATCATGAAGATCACGAAGGTATATGACGTATCGGCGGTTTCAATCCCCGCAAACCCGGGGACGGAAATAAGCAAAGCGCGGAAGCGTTTCCTGGACGGAGTGATCCAGGAAGAGCGGACGGAGAGATCCGCTGCGGAAGCCAGAGCGAAAAAAATCAGGATCCTGCGCCTGAAGGCCAGGATCGCGCAAGGAGGTTAAACTCATGGATTTCAATCTCGACGAAATGAGCGTTGAAGAGCTGGACGAACTGCTGAAGAAGATCCAGGCGAAGCTGGAACAGCTGCAGGGTGAAGGCGAAGAACGCGAGGGCGAGGAAGGCGAAGCCGGCGAGGAACCGGTGGAGGGCCTGGACGAGCTGAGCGATGATCTCGATGAGCTGGAGCAGCTGATCGACGACATCGAGAGCCGGAAGGCAAAGATCAACGCGAAGGCGGAGAAACGCTCGGCGCTGATCCGGAAGATTGCCGGCGGAGAAGCCGGAAAGAAGGTCAGAACCTTCGAACATCTGAACAAGGAGGAAAAACCCATGGAAAATGAAAAACTGTACCGCTCTGCGTGGCTGAAGAACCTGCAGGGCAAGCCACTGAGCGCTGAAGAGCGCACTGCCCTGGCCAACGGATCCTATGTGATCCCGCAGGAAACCATCAACAAGATCTACGGCGCGATGGAGCTGTATCCCTTGCTCAACGCCGTTGAGGTCATGCGGATCCCCGGCACCGTGATCGTGCCCGTGGAAGGCACCGTGAACGATGCAGCCGTCGTGGCGATGGGCACCGCTGCCACCGATTCAGAAGACGCGATGGCCGAGGTCGCCCTGGGAACCTACAAGCTGATCAAGACCATCGAGATCACCGCGGACGTCGCCGCGATGGCGATCCCCGCCTTCGAGACCTGGCTGGTCGAGCGCCTGGCCAACAAGATCTTCCGTCTCGTGACCAAGAAGATCGCGTCCGGCTCCGGCTCCTCTGAGCCCACCGGCCTGACAAGCATCAGCGCCACCGATCAGACCTACACCAAGGCCGCGATTACCTTCACCGACATCCTGGCGATCATCGCGAAGCTGCCGACGGAGTACACGCCGAACGCCACCTTCGTCATGAGCCGGACAACGTTCTGGCAGAACGTGCTGGCCGTGAAGGACAGCGACAACCGCCCGATCGTCGTGGCGGATGCCCAGAGCCCGGCGAAGTTCAACGTCATGGGATTCCCGGTCATCCTGGAAGACGAAATCGGCACCGACATCATCTTCGGCGACCTGAAGGAAGGCTATGTCTGGAACTTCGGCAAGGACATCGACGTGGCCCGTGATGAGTCCGTCGGCTTCCGTTCCGGCAGCACCGTCTTCCGCGGCATGTGCCTGGGAGACGGCAAGCCCACCGGAGTCGGCCTGGTGCGCTACACAAAAGCCACCTGATGAGTCTGAGCGCTGACATCGACTCATCGGTAGACCTCCTCGGAAAGATCGTCACCGATCTGCAGGATGAGGTAACCGTCAGCGGAGACACCATCAGCGGCACGCTGCTCTATGTCGACGATTATACCGGGTTCTCCGGGGACCCGGCGGAGCAGGCAGGCAATTATCTGGTCGTGAAGTGTGAAGCTTCTGAGGGCGACACGATCGTTCTGGAACTGATCGGAGGCGTACACGGTCCGGTAACGCTGGACAGTGACGGCATCTGCATCATCCGGATCACGAATCCGGCGACACAGCAGCTGAAATATACGGCGACCGGCGCGGACGGCAGCACGGAGACGAAGATCTGGAAGCTGACCGGCTTGACGCTTACGCCGGAATCCTGACGGAGGTGCTGACAATGAAGTGTCTCAACAGCGCAACGCCTGACGGAAACGCTCAGGCGGCGAAGCCGTCCGAAGCGCCGAAGAAGGCGAAGAAGACGAAGAAAACTGAATCCGAAGGCTGACGCCTTTGGAGGATGCCGGCGGGAACACGCTCGCCCGCCGGCTTTATTTTCACAGAAACCGGAGGGACGAAGACATGTCTGAGAACCAGGGCACGGCAACGAACACGGCGACAACGCCGACACTGCTGCAGAAGTGCATGAGCATGCTGGGCGTGACAGATACCGAATACGAGGACGAGATCCAGGATCTGATCGACGCGGCGAAGGCGGATCTGGGCATTGCCGGAGTCACGAAGGCGGACGTGGAGACAGATCCGCTTGTGAAGAAAGCGATCAAGACCTACGTGGCGATGAACTTCGGAGAAGGGACAGGAGGACCGGACAACCATCAGCAGCTGCGGGAAAGCTACGAAACGCAGAAGAAGCAGCTGAAGACGGCGACCGGCTACACCGACTGGGCAGACGGATCGGAGGATGATTCCGGGGAGGATCCTGCGGAGGGCGGTGACGGCTGATGTCAAGACGGAAGATCTGCTACCTGATCACGGAGACAACGAAGGCCCGCGGCGTATACAACGCGCCGACGGTCACGGAAACGAAGCGATTCTGCCAGGAACTGAGCGTAACACGGACGGAATACTATGACGCCGACAACGTGGGGCTGAAACCGGAAGTCGTGCTGAAACTGAGCCGGGCCAGCGAGTACAACAACGAGCTGACGCTGCGGTACCAGGAGAAGGTATACGACATCATCAGGAACTATCCGACGCGGGACGGCGGCATCGAACTGGTCTGCCAGAGGAGTGATATCAATGCCTGAGACAACGACAGAGACCACGGACCGGATCGAGGAACTGGTCACGGCGCTGAGTGCGACGGGCATTGATTTCGTCCGGGAGGCGTGGATCGACGAGAACAACGATATGGGCAGGCGGGATTACGGCGTGGTAACGCTCGCCGGCGAGCCTGCGCAGATCTGGGGAGACGATCAGCTGATCATGCAGAGCCAGAAGGGTGAGGTGATCCTCTACCTGATGGACGGAGACAACCGGAAGGCGCATGCCGTGCAGGAAGTACTGCGAAATCAGAAGGATATCTCCTTCACAGTGAGTGGGCATGACTTCCTGCGGGACCTGATGGCGACACGGTGGCGGTGGAAGTTCGAACTGGAGGAATATCTGACGGGACTGGAAGATCCGGAGCCGGAGGATGATCCGGAGGATGATGACGAAGATGGCCAGGCTGACAGTGAAGGGAATTGAAGAACTGGAGAACCGGCTGAAGGCGATCGGCGACGGCCTGCGCGGAGAGGCGGAGGTTAAGATGCTGAAGGCAGGAGCTCAGGTGCTTGTGGACGCGTGGGGAAGCGAGATTGAATCACGCGGGCACAGGGTAACGGGCGAGATGCTGCGGAATGTCGGAATGACAGAAGTGCATACCGGGAAAGACGGGCTGGAAATCAGCGTATATCCGATGGGAACGGACAGACACAGAATCACCAACGCGCAGAAGGCGTACATCCTGCACCATGGCAGACAACCAACACACAGGGGAACCAAAGAAATCAAGGGCGACAAATTCGTAACAGAGGCGGAGAAGGCGGCAAAACCGAGAGTATACGAGGCGATGCAGCAAGCCCTGAACGAATACATCTCAGGAAAGTGAGGGAAACCAAATGGCACAGGTCACACTGAAAAATCTCGTTGTGGCTCCGCTGACGGCTGAGACTGCCGGATCCGCGCCGACTTACGGCACGGGAAGGAAGGTCGGGCACCTGATGAAGGCCAACATCAGCTGGAACCGCGGCGACGTGAAGCTGTACGGCGACGACAAGCTGGTAGACAAGGACAACAGCATCACCAGCGGCACGCTGTCGATCGACAGCACTTATCTGAGCCGGGAAGACAGGCAGATGCTGCTGGACTTCGCGAACTTCAACACGCCGGGAACTGGCGAGGCACAGGAATACGTCCTCGGGGACGAGGCATCCCCTTACGTGGGCGTTGGGTATGTCTGGAAGGACAACCTGATCAGCAGCAAGCCCTATATCGCATACTGGTATTTCAAGGTCCAGTTCGGCATGAACGAGGACATGGAGACCAAGGGCGAAAGCACGCAGTACAACGTGCCGACGATCGAGGGCGAGGTATTCGCGGTGCAGCCGATGGCCAACCTGAAGAACAAGTTCAGGCTGGAGGCGGATTTCGCGTCAGAAGCGGACGCGATCGCCTGGTTGAACGCGAAGGCGGGCGTAAGTTCTCAGTCATCCGGAACCTGATCCGGAAGCACAAGGGAGCGGAGGTTTTCTCCGCTCCCGGATTTGACGTTATAAAAGAAAAGGAGCGTAAAAAAATGATCAAGTACACAGGGAAAGACGGAAAAGAGTATATCCTGCGGTTCGATATGAGCGCGATGAAAGCGCTGCGGGAAAAGTTCGGCGGAGCAGCGGAAGGGCTGCAGAAGCTGGGCATGAAGGATATAGAAGCCGTGAGGGATATCTTCGTCATTCTGGCACAGGCCGGAGCGGAATATATGGCGGAGGAAGAGGGCCGGATCTGCAAGGAGCAAATCACCGGGGAAGGGCTGCTGACGAAGCACAGCAGCATGGGACGCGTGAACGGGATGATGGTCGCGATCCAGGAAGCGGTGAAGGACGGGAACCGGATGCAGTCCAAGGATGAGGAAGACGATCAGATCCGGGACGGCTATCTGGATGAGCTGAAGAAACAGGAAGCAGAAAAAAACTGAAGACCGGGAGCATCATGACGGAACGGCAGATCTACAGCTGCGGGCTGATCGCCGGGCTCACGATGCGTGAGATGCGTCATATGACTCCCGGATTCATTCTTGATATGTATTACTGGCGGGTGGACTATGACAGCCAGATGATGTTTGGCAAAAGTCTGCGCCGGATGATTGGCAAAGGAGAGTAAAAGTCATGGCGAACGACGGTACGATCGCGTCCAAACTGCAACTGGACGGAGAGCAGCAATACAAAAAAGCGCTGAATGACGCCTATCGTTCGCTGCGGGTGCTGCGGTCGGAACTGAAAGCGGAGACGGCGGAAATGGGCCGGAACGCGACAGCACAGGACAAGGCGAGGGCGAAGATGGCCAGCCTGCAGAAGCAGATCGCGGAGCAGCAGAAGGTCGTTAAGACGCTGGAGAAGGCGCTGGCAGACAGCAAAAAGGAATACGCCGACAATCAGGAAGTCCAGGACAAGTGGGCGGAGAAGCTGAACAAGGCCAGGGAAGCCCTGGCGAACATGCAGAACGCGCTGGGGCAGACACAGGATGACGTGTCGAAGTTCGGCAGCAGCATGAAGGAAGTCGCGAACAACAGCGGCGAAGCAATGCAGACGGTTGTCAGCTTCAATGACGCCATGAAGAGCATCGGGAGCATCGCCAGCGGCGTCGGGAGCAGCCTGAGCGGGATCTTCTCGGCGACGGTGGACACCATGAAGGACATGGTGGACGAAATGTTCAGCCTGATGAGCCAGGCATGGGCCGCGGCGGGCGACTGGCAGCAGATCCAAACGATCTGGGGCGGTGACCTGGAAAGCATTGAGCGGGTATATACGGCCATGAGCCTGCAGGGCATCGACGCCGGCGAAGTGACCAGCGGGATCCAGAAGTTCATTACAAACGTGCACAACGGAAACAAAGACACAATGGCCGCACTGGAACAGCTCCACCTGTCGGAAAGCCAATTCTCGAGCCATTGGGATTTCTTTGTTGCCACGATGGACAAGGCGAGCATGTTCAAAGGAAATGAGGGATACAACCTCATGACGGCGCTGTTCGGGGACAAGAAGGGCGCAGGAATGACGGACATGCTGAGAAACTGGCGTGAAGCCATGAACCGGTATCAGCAGGACGTCGAGGAAACAGGACTGGCGCTGTCGAGTCCGGAGATTGAGAAACTGGACACAGTGTCGCACAAAATCACGGAGATACAGGCACTTTGGGAAACAATCAAGACGAACATCGGAGCGAAGCTGAGCGAAGTCCTGAATATCGACGAAAATGCGGAGAAAGTGCTGAACCTGCTCAGGGATGCAGGTGCAATATTAAACGGGAACGGTGACAGGAAAGAACTTGTAATAAAGCTGGAACAGGATATCCAGAGCCTGCTGACAAGCATATCAAACGCGCTGGGGAATCTGAGCGGATTCCTGAAAGAGCTGGGCGGAGACCTGGAACAGAGCAAGAATCCGCTTGTCAGTTTTGTCGGGAAACTGATCAAGAGCCTGGGTGATATCCTGGACTGGATCAGCAAAAACAGCGGAACGATCATCGACTGGCTGAACAAACTGCTGCCGGTCATGGCGGCAAACAAGATCAGCGAGGCGACAACCGGGAAGGGCATCGGGGACTGGCTGACGGATATCATGAAGCTGGGGCTTGAGGTGAAGGTGCTCGGGAAGGTATTCGGAGCATCTGCCGGGGCGGCGGTCGGTGAGACAGCGGCGACGTTCGGAGCCGGTATCGGTGCGGCGATCATGAAAGCCGTGCCGGCGCTGGCATTCCTGGGGACGCTGTTGAATCCGTCAGCGACAAGCGACGAAACAGGAAACAACGACCTGCTGGATGAGAACGGGAGACTGACAAACGAAGCTATTCAATACGGATATTCACTGAATGATAAAGGTGAGCTTATTCCGCCGTGGGCAAACAACCAGGGAAGCGGATCGACTGCAGGAACAACTGGCGAACCGTCACCGATCAGCGCAACTGCAGCACAGCGGGCGGCGGCGGAAGAATTCTGGGACGCACTGAGGCTGACAGGAGCAGCGGACAGTGACAAGTTGCTGGAGGCATTTGACGGAAACAAGGAAGTCGTCAGCAAGCTGAGCGAGCTGATCATTGATCTGGGAGAGAGCGAGAACGGCAAAGGATGGGAAACATTCGAAGATCTGCCGTCGAACTGGTTTAACGAGATCAGCGGGGCGCTGAAGAACCTGACACAGGACAACTACAAAGGAGCAGGGCTGGAAGATCTGCCGGGGAAGATCGGGAGCGCGGTTGCCGGGGCGGTGAAGCTGGCACCGGTGAATATCACCGTCAACGTGGACGGAGAGCCGATGTACAAGAAAGTCAACCAGTCGCTGGGCAGTCTGATGGCCAGGGCATAACGAGGTGAAAAGATGAGAACGCGGATATCTGTAGCGCTGAACGGAGCGGAACTGCACGCCATTGACGCGGCGATTGTGCTGCAGGGCGTGGATGAGGGCGCGGCGAGCTGGAACATCGCAACCGGGAACAGGGCGGGAAACGACGGCCAGCACGTGAACGGCATAGAAAAGAGATACCGGGACGTGATCGTGAATTTCGCCATCGCGGAGAAAAGGGACTTGATCCGGCGGGCGAACATCATCCAGCAGGTATGCGGATGGGCGGCGGCTGGCGGAGACCTGACCGTCAGCTACCGGGACCGGCAGAAGCTGAGGGTGATGTGTGTATCCCTGCCGGCGGTAAAGAGTCCGGACAAGTGGGCAGAGACATACAGCATCACTTTCCGGGCGTATCAGGTGCCGTTCTGGCAGAGCGTGGACGCGGAAAGCGCGGCCATCAGCGCGGGAACGAGCGGGAGCACATCGCTCCGGGTGAAGGAAACCGGCGGAGGGAAGCTGTGCTTCCAGGCGACAAACAGCAGCGGGAGTACGGTCAACACGGCATCCATCAGCGCGAACGGGAAGACGATCAGCTTTTCATCTCTGGGGCTCGCAAACGGGGAAAAGCTGATCGGAGACTATGATGAAAGAGACATCCAGCGACTAAGGATCCTGAACGGGAGCACATTCCGGAGCGTACTGGACAAGCGGACAGGCGCGGACGATATTCTGCTGAAGCAGGGCGGAAACACAGTAAGCGTGAGCAGCGGGGCCGCGCTGAGCTGGAACGTCTATACATACGGGAGATGGGAATAATGAGAATGCCGCAGTTGCTGAGCGGGCACACGATGACGCCGGCGGGGATCCTGAGGCCGGTAAGCATGCAGTTGAGCCTTAAGACGGACGGGCAGAGCACGGCAAGCATTGTCCTGGACAGCGAAAGCCCGGATGTCGCGATCGGGGCATGGGTGCAGATCTGGGCACCGAATGGTGAGATGTGCGTGATGTACGTCAAGAACCGGAAAAAGGACTATGTTACCGGGAACCTGACGCTGACACTTGAGCATACCTTCGGATTGCTGGAAGAGATGGTCGTCTTCGGCGAGGTAACGGCGGAAACAATGAGCGGGACGACAGGAGCGACCACATGCACGGTGTTCCAGGCGATTACATACCTGCTGAACCAGCAGACGGAGACGCTGTTCACGATGGCGGCGGCGGACTGCGACTTCAGCGACGCGCAGGGATGGAAGTTTACCAACAGCGAAATTTACAGCGACCTGAACACGCTGACGGACGCGATCCAGAACTGTCAGTGGGAATTTAATCAGGAATCACTCCCGTGGGCGCTGAAATTAAAGGCGTGGCCGCTGGCGTCAACGATGGAGATGAGGCGGAACAGGAACCTGGAAACGCTGCAGATCACGTATGACCGGAGCGGAATGTATACGAGAGTCTATCCGACAGGGAAAAACAACCTGCATATAGACAGCGTAAACAATAATGTCTCATACATGGATCAGAACACGGGGATATACGGCGTGATCGCGAACGTGATCACGGACAGCACGATCAATAACGCGGGACTGCTGAAAGCATGGGCGCAGAAGCAGCTCGCCAGGAACAGCGTGCCGAAGGTGAGCGTGAGCATCAGCGGGTATGAGCTGAGCCAGGAAACCGGGGAGAGCCTGGATCGGCTGGTCATCGGACGTATGTGCCGAATCCCGCTGCCGGAATACGGGGAGACGGTCATGGAGCGGCTGAGCGAACTGACGTGGCGGGACTGCATCGCTCATCCGGAGGCTGTCACATGCACACTGGCCAATGAACTGAAGACCATCACCGGCGTACTGAATGAGAAAGCCCGCAGCGGAGGCGGAGGATCGAAAAAAGCGAATACGGAGCACGACTGTGAGCTGGAAGATGACGAGGTCAAAATCGAGGAGTTCGACAATTCAGATATCTGGATCAACAGGGACAACATCTGGGCGGTATGCGCTCAGTATGACGTCATCACGGACAGTACGGGAAAACATATCCGGCTGAAGAACGGCGCACTGCTGGAAATTAACAGGGACGGCGTATACCAGACGGTCGGGACGATCATCAGCGATCAGGATGCCTCTATCGGAGCGCTGGATACGTGGGTGGATACGTTTGAAGGATCGGCACTGTGGACGCAGCGGGACAACATCACGGGCGTCTGCGGTGAGTACGAAGTCGTATATTACACTGAATCAGGTGTCCGGAAGAAAAAACTGCGGATCAAAAACGGCACGGGCCTGGTCATGCAGCGGAATGGTGCTGACTTCGGCGTTTACGATAACGGAACGCTGACAGGCGGAATATGTATATCAAAGATCAACTCTGACTCAGGGAATCCGATCTATTCTTCCAGGGTGGATCTGTCCGGATATGTCACGACAACGATGATGGAGAGTGCGTTCCAGGATATCCAGCAGGCGACGATCGGGCAGTTGACAGTATCAGGGAGCCTTTTCACGTTTGACGGGCATGATGTGGACTGGAAAAGCTACACGGCCAGATACTGCACGCTGGGAGGTTCATACTCATATAAGGATGCGAACGGGAATGCACATACAGGGGCACTGGTAACAGGCCAGACAAACACAACACTGCATTATATGGGATATTAAAGGAGCGGGAAAGATGGAGGACATCCGGAAAGTAGGAGATCTGACCGTAAATGACGGGAAAGGATTCATGGATAATGAGGGGCTGATCCAGTCTCTGATCGTCAATCTGAACGACCTGATAAAGTGCATGGCGGTCGGGCAGTATATCCAGTTTGCAGGGATCGTGGCGCAGATGGGGCAGAAGCTGGCCAACCTTAAGAAGGGCGTCAGGAACGACAGAGAGGACATGGAAGAGCAAATCAAAGACCTGAAACGACTGAATAACGAGCTGGCTGAGAAGGCATTCGGCATGCCGGCGGAGGACGGAGGTAAAGAGGATGGACCTGCTGTCAATCCCGAAGAAAAAGAAGGAATATAACTGCAAATTCGCCGCGCCGTCGATCCTGACGGGGCGCTTTGTTGCCTACATTCTCAGCGAGGATGAGGAGGAGATCCGGGAAACGCTGACGGATCCAGGGACGCTGATCGTTTACAACGAACACGTAGTCACGAAAGAATACAAAGGGTACAAACGGATTGATTCACTGGAAGCGCAGCGGGACGGCGGCTATATAGTGAAGCTGTCCGGAGACTCGGAAGAGACAGGATCGGAAACAAACGAGGAGGAGAACAGCCATGGCGAAAAATGAGAGATGGTTTGTATGTGACCTGAAAGAGGCGATTCAGGCGCAGGTGCTCAACGGTAATGTGTTCAGCATGGACAACAACGGGAGCCGGATCGGCGTCAAGATCTTTGACGGCGGTGAAAAGGCAACCGTATCAGGAGCCATCACGGCGAATTGCATCCTGCCGGACGGGAGCACGGTGAACGTGAACGGCACTCTGACAACCGTGGACGGGCAGAGCGTCGGCTATATCGATGTGCCTCAGAGCTGTCTTCTGATCACCGGCCCGCTGAAGATCACCATCAAGCTGACGGACTCCGGAGTGATAACAACGCTGGCAGCGATCCTCACGACGGTATACCAGACAAAGACGGACAACGTGATCACTCCCAGCGCGCAGATCATCAATGACTGGAACGCGGAAATCTCCGCGGCGATCGCCACGCAGAACGCAGCCATCGCGAACCAGGACACGAAGATAAATGATTTAAAGAGCGCATTAGATGTTAATCATATAACCGATATCGACCTTTATCGGAAGATTCTCGCAAACAAAACAGGCGATGATATTGTAGACCTCCCGCAACAGAAAGGATCAAGTTCTGCGGATGGATGTGTTTACGATGGAAAATTCGCCATAAAAAAAGTCGAACCGTTAAATCATGAAATCTTATTTAATCTGCCTTGTACAAGTGGTAAAGAATATCTTGTAATTGCAAATTATATTGAACATAAATATGAGAACAACACATCAAACATTCAAATTCGCAATGGGTCAACAACTGTTCTGACATTTTCAAGTGCGGTAGACGGAAGGGTAAATGTCGCTATTGGTAAATTCACATCAGATGGCAGTTCAAAAATAAGACTTTGGAATACATATTATGGATCAAGTGTATTCAAAATCTATGGTATCCATGTATTTGAACTGAAATCGGAACAGAATAATGATTATTTTCAAACGCAATACACAAACAAGGTTATTCCGATAACTGAATGGGAAGACGGTTCTATTACAGGAACAGGAGAAGAAAACGATACAACAGGCGAATACTATCACCGTACAGATTATATAGAGGTGTTCGCAGGAGCGCAATATTCAGCAAGACAAGGAAGTTTTTTCACTGTTAATTTATATGATCGTGACAAGGTTCATGTTTCTAAGATCGTAACACAAGCAGGAACTACATCATTTACCATTTCCCAAAATGGCTATGTGCGAATTACGGCGTATAAGGCCAATGCGCTTGACGGGTTAAATGAAGTAATTTCTGAAGTTGTAGACTTTAATCGCAATTATAAAGACTTGAGCAATGTTGTTTATGATTACAATAAGACCGAAGCGGAAACAGAAGCAAGCATACAAAGAATTGACACAACGCTTTCTGACATAAACAGAACTGCGACATCTTCCACCAACGGATTGATGTCAGCAGAAGACAAGAGAAAATTAGACGGAATTATAAATCCGGGGTCTATTACAATCGAAGGAAGCGGAGTATACAAAAATGCTTCCGCATACAATTTTCTTCCCACAAATACAGCGGCGGCAAACTCAACGGCGTTGCAAAATGTTCTTAATGGAGGTGGGTATATTTTAGTTGACGTTCCGGGAACATATAAAATCTGTGCAAGTATAAAGATTGATTCAAATACGGATTTGGTTTTTGCACCGGGAGTCTATATTGAACTTGAAAAGAACGGATCAAACCAGTGGCCGAGATATCCATTTATAAATTCTGGGGCATTTAGTAATGCACAAAATGAAAATATTACTATTCGGAATCTTAATTTGATAACGAATGGATGCCCAATAGGTACGGATGTTGAAAAAATCTATGGGCAAAATGGATTTCTTGCTTTTAAGAAAATCAATCATCTCCATTTGGATGGAATCACTATATTGGATAGTGGAAGCGAAAACTATAACATTCACATACAGGAATTTAATGATGTTGTTGTTGAGAATGTTATCATCACAAGCGAAAAGGACGGTATACATTTCGGATCGGGTGAAAACTTTATAATCAGGCACTGTTTCTTGAAAACAAACGATGATGCAATCGCATTGAACGCCCATGATTATCCCGGAGCAACGGCAAAACTTGGATGGATTAAAAACGGGATAATTGAAGATATTCATTTGCTTGCGGCTCCGAACTTTAATGCAAGCCGTGGCCTGTATTCCCTTGGTGGTTCGTGGGTTGATTGGGAATCCGGTATGTCTTTCAGAACATACGGGGATGCGGTTGCCAGCAACAATCGAATTTACCGGACAATGGGGACAAGATCAAGTCAGAAACCTACATTGATTTCTACTGTTCAGCCAACGCATACATCAGGAACGCAGACGTATTCTGATGGCCTTACATGGTTAATGGCACAGGACACGGACATCGTGTACAACGTAGGGATTGAAAACGTTCATTATAAAGATATTTTTATTGAACGGGCATCCATTTGTGCTGTGTGCGTCAATTTTGACGATGATGAATACAGCAGGAGTTATTATCCCGGATCAACGCCGCCACTGTGCAAAAACATTATGGTTGAAGATTTGCATATTATTGACGGCACTGCGGTTTCCTATCTTTTGTATGCACCTATGCCTGTCGATAATATGAAATTCAAGAATTGTGATTTCATAACATCATCACATATTCTCTATATTCCGAACGTTTACTCCGGTTTCCCGAAAGACAGGATTCTGATGGACGGAACCTGTTTCAGAACAACAGCATCTACTTGCAAGGTTGTTTCCGGTGGTGACAGAGATTGCGAAATAAAGATTGTAAACAGCTTCAAAAATGCCGGGACAACAATGTTTATTACCGGAACGAACGTTGATATATCTGTTAATGATATCGGAATTGATTAAAAGTGACCTTTCGTTCGTTAACAATTTGAGTCCCAGGACGGGAAGATGAACAAAAAAAGAGGGAGCGGAGAATGTTCATCCGCTCCCTCTGGGAACCAAACACAGGAGAGTTTCGCCGAATTTACGGAGTTTGTCACACGCTGTTGCCAGCGCGGGAGGCGATCAACACACCTCACTGAAGTCGAATTCGGGTACTGCAGCCTTCAGGGTGTCGGTAAAGGTTGACGTGTCTACTATGCCAAGGGAAGCAAGGTTAAAGTCCGGGATGGGAATATCGCGAACAGATGCCAGGCTATCGATGAGTTCAGCAGTTTTTGCAGTCAGTTCCTTCATACCGCTCCGACTTGTTACAACGCCATCAGGCGTGGCATGGTCATTTCTGCCATGCTCTTGCTGTCGCCAGCAAGTCCAGACTGTGCCTTCACCCGTTGCCGGGGCTCCGTGTCCAGTCGTTACACCTTCCAGAAAGGGCTTGGCTCGGCGTTGTCTCCTGTGTTTGGGATCCTTTTACAGGTTCCGCTTTGATTCCATGTCGGCCCGGATCAGCTGCTTCAGGTATCCCTGCTTATTCGGCTGCTGATCCATCCAGTCGATCAGATCCTGCTCCGTGCGCTGGTTGAGCGTGAAGCGGATCTGACGGATGTTTTCCTTGATGTACTGCTGGGTATATTGTCCCTGGTTAAATTCCTCTGTGACTTTGAACTTCATGAAAGATACCTCCTTGACGGATGTGGGTGAATTCTGTATGATGAAACCGAGCAAAGGGGGGCGGTGGCCAGCCGCCCCCGGAGTACCTTAGTCCTGCTTTGACTTGGCCTTGCTCGGCTTGTAGACGATCCGGATCTCGATGGTCTCAACATCTTCCGGTTCAGCGCCGAGGTGATCGAGGATCTTGTCCTGCAGGGCTTCTTTGTTTTCCTCGTTCATCGGCATCCCTCCTTTCCTTTGTTTTTGTTCCCCCTTGGAACGATTATAGTATAGCGCATTATGTACATAATCTCAATAGTATTTTTCAAATTCAGCGAAATTTTCATGAGAAAAAGGCATAAAAAATCACACGCGTGCGAGGCGCGTGTGACGTTCGGATCTGATCAGGTGAAGGCGCGCATGTGCTCCCGCTGGATATCGGTTTGGTCCTGTTTCGCGTAGATCAGGGTGGTCTTCGGATCGTTATGGCCGAGGAGTGCCTGGAGCTTTTCAAGCGGCATCCCGCTGCGGAGGCTGACAGTCGCGAAAGTATGCCGGAGCTTGTGCGGGAAGACGTGCATATCGACCTGCTTCGAGATCTTGCGGAAGATACTCTCCAGGGCGCCTTTGGAGAGGGCACCGTGCGGAGCGCGGACGTTGACGAAAATGGCATCCGTCTCATCATTCCGGGAATCAAGATATGCTTTGAGAGAAACTTCCGCTTCCGCATTGAAGTACACGGTGCGCTCCTTATCCCCTTTACCATGACGGATCAGGACGGAACGATCATTCCAGTTGATATCCGACAGGCGCATGGAAGCGCACTCGCTGACGCGGCAGCCGGTGGAGAACAGGAAGTCGATCAGCGCCTTTTCCCGGACGTCCGTTACTTTCCAGCGGCAGTATTCCAGATCAATAGGTGCCAGCGGCTTCCGGCGGTAGCGGGTATACTTGATTTTTTCGATCTTCGCGCAGGGATTGCGAAGAAGGTAATCATTATCCACGAGCCACTGGAAGAATTGATTGATGACGACGCGGATACTTTCCAAATAGCAGTCGGAGGAATTATTCTGCGCCTTGAAGTTATACAGGTAGAGGCGGATATCGTTCGTCTGGATATCAGTGTAGGACTTGCGCATCACCTTAAAAAAGTTGACCAGCTTATACTTATACTGCACAAGCGAGCTGTGAGCCAGGTTGGAGATGGCCCTGGAGGCGAGATAGAGCTTTACCACATCGGGGACTTCCTCGGTGGTGATCAGGGCCATCGGCTTACGGGTGATCTCATAATCATTGATGGAGATGTCAACGGCCTTCAAGGCGGCTGTGATCTCATCGGGAGGGAGAACGTTGCAGAGGTTCATGGTCAGGACAGTACGGAACTGCTCATAGGGGATCTCCGGAGGCATAAAAAACACATCCTTTCTTGATTCGGGCGAAAGGATGTGATAATATCACTCACTGGGAGGTGTGCTACGTCCACATCTTCCGCCGGAGCGTAAGCGGGGTCCAGCCGCGAGCGCTCTTTTCATATACTATTATACCATCAAAACAGGTCAAAACGAAGGGGAACAAACGCTTTTCTGCGATTGTTTCATTTTTTTGAGCATTTTCGGAGGTGACATTGGAATGAAGACAGCAAAACAGGTAGACGAGCTGATCAGTCAGCTGAAGTCGAGCGGGATCCCGTTGTCAGATGCAGCATGGCAGACGGCGCTGGCCTGCGTCGGATGGCCGTATATCTTCGGAGACAGGGGAGAATACTGCACGCCGTCACACCGGCGGGCGGCGTACAACTCAAAGGGAGAAGATCATCCGACGATCAAGACGAAGTGTAAG
>Ga0247608_10001511_pt1 | contig 31835 bp, 26 predicted proteins | sample 176DNAGHGlowgp2_FD_193490 | JGI IMG/M metagenome (GOLD analysis project Ga0247608, IMG submission 193490) | Sheep rumen microbial communities from Palmerston North, Manawatu-Wanganui, New Zealand - 1766 DNA GHGlow gp2 | ecosystem: Host-associated > Mammals > Digestive system > Stomach > Rumen ...
CTATGGCTGTCGTGGCGTTGGAATCGCTGGGGGTAGTGGGGAGGGTGGGGAAGTTGGTGTCTTTCATCTGGTAGTCGTGGCCGCCGATGGTGCAGATGCCACGGCGGGTGTCGATGGCTTCGAGCAGGCAGCGGTCCTCCATGCCCCATTCGGGATGGCGGTGGAAGATGCGTGCCTCCTCCTTGAGCTGGATGATGGTGATGGCCTTGTGCATCTTGGCTGTGAGCTGAAGTGTCTTCTCGTCCATCCTGCTACCCTTGAGCAGTCGCGGCATGAACTCCTGGCAGGGGTCGTCGCCGTAGGTTTCGAGGGCGAAGGTGGCCAGGGGCACCAGGTTGATGCCGTATCCGTCTTCGAGTGTGGCGAGGTTGGCGTAGCGTAGGGATAGTCGTAGCACGTTGCAGATGCAGGCGTCGTTGCCTGCGCAGGCTCCCATCCAGAGCATGTCGTGGTTGCCCCACTGTATGTCCCACGACTGGTACTGTTGCATGACGTCCATGATGCGGTGGGCGCCGGGTCCTCGGTCGTATATGTCGCCGAGTATGTGGAGCTGGTCGATGGCTAAGCGCTGTATGACGTTGCAGATGGCGCAGATGAAGTCGTCGGCCCGGCCAGTGGTGATGATGGTGTCTACGATGACGGCCACGTAGGCGGCCTTGTCTTGGTCGTCGACGCGCTCGTGAAGCAGTTCCTCGATGATGTAGGAGAACTCCTCTGGCAGACTCTTGCGCACCTTGGACCTGGTGTACTTGGAGGACACCTCACGACAGACCTTGACGAGCTGGTGTATGGTGATGTGGTACCAGTCGTCGATGTCGTGCTCTACGGCCTTGACGAGTTCCAGCTTTTGTTCAGGGTAGTAGATGAGTGTGCACAGCTCTTTCTTCTGGGCCTCTCGGATGGTGTTGCCGAAAATCTCGCCCACCTTGCGCTTTATGTTTCCCGAGGCGTTCTTGAGCACGTGCTCGAAGGCCTCGTTCTCGCCGTGTAGGTCGGCGAGGAAGTGCTCGGTGCCCTTTGGCAGGTTGAGTATGGCTTCAAGATTGATAATCTCCTTGGCTGCGTCGGCAATGGTGGGAAACGACTGCGACAGCAGGTTAAGATAGTGCATGTCTGTCTGGATCATAGATGGGGGTATTGGGTGAATGGGGTTGTTGGAGTAGGTCCTGGCGGAAATACCGCCGGGCACTGGACGGTCACGGAGGGTCTCGGCGGCAAAGCCGCCGAGCACACTATATTCTTAGGTGGTTGTTGAGCAGGGTGCGCAGTTGAGCCGTCTGCTTGTCGTCTATGGGCTGGGCGGGCAGGAATCCGTCTTCTATGGCCGTTTGCTCGCGCAGCAGCTGTAGCAGGCGCTGGAAGGGCTTGAGCAGGTGGTCGCGCTCGAGGTTGGCTGTGAGCAGGTTGTCGTCGGTGGTGTCGCGTCGCAGCTGTCGCTCCAGCTCTATGAGTGCGAGCAGGGTGGGCTGCTCTCGTGTCATCTGCCTGACCAGGTCCTCTGCGCTTCGTGAGGTGTGCTGGGGTCGGTGGTAGGTGGTGGGCAGGTAGCTTTTCACCTTTTTGGTGTCGAGGTAGAAGGGTAGGGTGAATCCGAGGATGTTGAGTCCGCGGTCTACGAGGTCGCGTACATTCTCGTGCTCGGCATAGATGAGCAGCATGCGCCAGCTATTGTCGTCGAGGCTGTTGAGTTGCGGCTTGATTGGCTCTACCCACCGTCGGTCTGAGCAGATGGCAGCCTTGAGCAGGCAGGTGAGTGCGTGGCGCGTGGTGTGGTCCATGAGCGCCAGGGTGTTGGAGTCCATCACCTTGCGGTATACGTTGTGGGTCTGGGCGCACATGGCCTCGGGGGTGATGGATTGTGTGACGGCGGCGTCGCGTATGGTCTCCACGCGCGGATTCCAGCCCAGTTGCTCCAGGTGTTCGGCCTCAATGGGGCTGTGGGCTATGGTGACGTAGGCACTCTCGATGATACGCCGTTGCCAGATGATGGTCTTGCTGAGCTTCTCGGTGAGCCGTCGCTCGCTGAGCGTCCAGGGGGCAAGGCCTCCGTGTGGGGATAGCACCACGCGGCACCCCTGTCGGTGTATTCGCATGGCGTTGCGGGCTATGGAGTAGTTCCAGCAGCCGTGCACGTGTACGATGTCGGGCTGCTGCGCTCCCAGGTCGTTGGCCTGCGTCAGGTGGATGAAGCCGTCCTGGCCTGCCGCTGTAAGCATCGCGACGTGGGCGGCGATGAGCGGTTCGTGGGTGGAATATAGGTGTAGTACCTTCATGGTATGCTACTTGCGTATGAAGTCGTACTTGTCGGCGCGCCTGTGGCGGAGCCAGAGGCCTGTCGTGGTCCAGGCACGTCGAAGCTCGAAGAATGGAACCTTCCAAAGGGCGATGGTCTCGTCGAAGGCTTGCATGGCGCTGCGGGCTACGATGAGTCTGATAGCCGTGGTGAGTATGATGCAGAATATGGCTGCGGCCATGAGCGCCCAGTCGGCCATGGTAGCGGCATAGGCCACTGCGCCTGCCTGCAGGCATAGGTTGAGGTGGAGGGCAGCCTGGTCGACGAAGGCGAGCAGTCGCGATGGCAGCGTGTGGCTGAGGTGCCGTCTGGTTTCCATGAAGCAGAGCTGCTTGTCGGTCCAGCTCTTGTTGGAAGGCTGCTGCTGGTGCATGCGCCCGTTGGCTTCGGTCATGACGGCGATAGTGGTGTCGTAGTTCTCGTTGACCAGGAAGTCGTATTCTCCGCGGAGGAATCGCAGGTTGCGTAGGAATCCGTTCTGGCTGATGAACATCTGTTTCTTGAAGGCCAGACAGTTGCCCTCGTAGCGGTAGGGTCTGCCGAGCAGCGTGCAGTTGTCTTGCAGACGGAGGAATCGCCAGTAGGCCGGCGTGTCGTCGGTATAGCCAGTATAGCCGCATACGATGTCGGCCTGTTCGGTGTAGCGCGCCAGTGTCTGTAGCCAGAGCGGGCTGTCGGGTACGCAGTCTATGTCGGTGAACACCACCCACTCGTTTTTGGCCGCCTTCACGCCCAGGGTGAGGGCGAGCTTGCGCCGACTCAGGTAGTGGGAGGACTCGGGTATGAAGGTGGTGTATAGGTGTGGGTTGCTGGCCTTGAGCAGCTTGAGTTGGTCGGCGGTGTCGTCGTTGGAACTCTCGTCGACCACGATGACCTCGAATCCCTCGTACTGCTGGTTGAGCAGCATGGGCAGGTTGCGGCTTATCTGCTCAGCGTTGTCGTGGACGGTGAGCACCACCGAGAAGCGTGGTGGCACGTCGGGCGTGCCTTCCCGCTCTACCCTCCTGGGCTTTCTCAGGAATGGGTTGAGCATGGGCGTCACCACGGCTGCGGCGAGCAGTATAGCTGCCAGGATGAGCGTGGTGGTGGTGATGGTTATGGTCATAGTTCTTCGGAAGTGTATCCCTTAGGCAGCTGTCGGCAGTTGTACTGCGAGGCCATGATTTCGCCGTATGCTCCTGCCGAGCGTATGGCGAGTAGGTCGCCGCGCTTTGTGGCGTTGAGTGTGGTCTGTTTGGCGAAGACATCGGTAGACTCGCAGATGGGTCCCACGACGTCGTAGTCCTGCTGCGGCTCGTCGCTGCTTATGTTCTCTATTTTGTGGTATGCCTGGTAGAGTGCCGGGCGTATTAGGTCGGTAAATCCAGCGTCGACGATGGCAAACTGCTTCGTTGCTCCCTTTTTTATATATAATGTACGCGTGAAGAGTGTTCCGCATGGAGCCACCACGGCTCGTCCCAGTTCGAAGTGGAGCGTCTGTCCCGGTCGCAGGCGCAGATGTTTGGCGTAGGTGTCGAAATAGGCCTTGAAGTTGGCCATGGGTACCCGGTTGGGGTGCTCGTAGTCGATGCCGAGTCCTCCTCCCACGTTGATGTGCTCGACGCTGATGTGTAGCCGTTCGAGCTTGTCCTGCAGGTCGTTGATGCGGTTGCACAGTGCCTGGAAGTCGCCCATGTCGAGTATCTGAGAGCCTATGTGGAAATGCAGTCCCACGAAGGTGACGTTCTCCAGCCCTTTGGCCTTTTCCACTACTGTCTCCAGGTCGCCCATGGCTATGCCGAACTTGTTCTCTGCCAGTCCGGTGGTGATGTTGGCGTGGGTATGTGCCCCCACGTCGGGGTTGAGCCTGAAGGCCACTCGAGCGGTCTTGCCTTTCTGCTGTGCGAGCTGGTTGATGACCTCAAGCTCGGGGATGCTTTCCACGTTGAAGCAGAAGATGTCGTTGTCGAGTGCCAGGTTGATTTCCCAGTCGCTCTTTCCCACGCCCGCGAAGACAATCTTGTTCTTTGGGAATCCAGCGGCTATCGCGGCTTCTATCTCGCCGCCGCTGACGCAGTCGGCTCCCAGGCCGGCCTCGCGTATGATGCGCAGCAGCTTGGCGTTGGCGTTGGCCTTGATGGCGTAGTGTACACAGAAGCCTTCGTGCCGGCCGGCTTCGGCGTTGATGCTTTGCAGCGTCTGGCGCAGCAGTTGGGTGTCATAGTAGTAGAACGGTGTCCTTATGCTCTGGAGGCGGTCTACGGGGAATTTGCCTTTCATCTTGTGTCTATTGTCTGTTTGCTTGTGATGGGTAGCCCGGCGGGGAAACCGCCGGGCACTGGCTGTTTGCGCGTGTGTGGCGGGGCAGGCCGCCTGTCACGTACTTGCGCCTTAGCTGTTGAAGAGTGTGTCGCTCAGGCTTTGCAGGGCGCGGCGCTTGTCCTCCTCCTTGATGAGGAAGGATATGTTGTAGTTGCTGCCTCCGTAGCTGATCATGCGCACGGGTATGCTCTTGAGGGCATCCATGACCTGTGTCTCGAAGCCGATGTTCGACCAGTCGAGGTCTCCCACTACGCAGATGATGCACATTCCGGTGTCGACGGTGACGGTGCCATACTTCTTCAGCTCGTCTACAATCTCGCCCAGGTGGGCAGAGTTGTCGATGCTCATGGATACGCCTACTTCCGAGGTGCACACCATGTCGATAGGCGTCTGGTAGCTCTCAAAGATCTCGAACACCTTGCGCAGGAATCCGGTGGCCAGCAGCATGCGGCTCGACTTGATCTTGATGGCTATGATGTTGTCCTTGGCGGCTACGGCCTTTATCTTGCCATATTCGCTGGTGTTAGAGATGGTTGTCCCCTCGGCTTCGGGGTTCATGGTGTTGAGCAGCCTTACGGGGATGCCGGCATACTTGGCTGGCTGCACGCATGTGGGGTGGAGTATCTTGGCGCCGAAGTAGGCCAGCTCGGCAGCTTCCTCGAACTGTAGCTGGTGCACGGGCTTGGTCTTGTCCACCACGCGTGGGTCGTTGTTGTGCATGCCGTCGATGTCGGTCCATATCTGTATCTCCTCGGCGTTGATGGCAGCTCCCACGAGCGAGGCGGTGTAGTCGGAGCCTCCGCGCTGTAGGTTGTCCACTTCGCCGTAGGCGTTGCGGCAGATGAATCCCTGCGTGATGTACACCTGCTGGTCGGGCTGCTCGTTGAGTATGGCCAGCAGCTTCTCCTTGATGTAGACGGGGTCTGGTTCGGCGTTCTTGTCGGTGCGCATGAAGTCGAGGGCGTTGAGCAGCACCACCTTCACGCCCTGCTCCTTCATGTAGTTGGCCACCATGTTGGTGGAGAGCATTTCGCCCTGTGCCACGATGGCCTTCTCCTCGAACGAGGTGAATATCTCCTTGGTGAATGAGCGCAGGTAGGCGAACTCCTCCTTGAGGAAGTCGCGCGTGAGTGTCTTGGTCTGCTCTTTCTCGTACAGCTCGTCGACGTGCTTCATGTATTTTGCCTCGAGTCGGTTGATTACCTCGTTGGCCCCGTCGGGATTCTTCTTGTACAGGTAGTCGGAGATCTCGACCAGTGCGTTGGTTGTTCCCGACATGGCCGAGAGCACCACAAACACGGGCTGTCCCGACTTGGTGACGAGCTTTGTCACCTCTTTCATTCGCTGTGGCGTGCCCACTGAGGTGCCGCCAAATTTCATTACTTTCATAGTTGTATGCTTTTTTCTGTTGTCTCTGTTGTTGATTGTCGCTCTGGCTGGCGTGCCTTCAGAGTGTCTGTCGCTCGCTGTAGTCCACTCGGCCCTCGTCCTGGTCGTTGGCTTCCTCCTCGGTCATGTCCATCTGCCTGTGGTCGTTGGTCACCTCGTCGAGCCTGCCGTCGTGGCAGCGGTAGATAGTACCGGGGTATTTGGCGATGAGCGGAATGTTGTGGGTCGACATGACCACGGCTGTTCCCTGCTGTGCAATGCCCCGGAGCAGCTGCATGATGCTGTCGGCGGTGACGGGGTCGAGGTTGCCGGTAGGCTCGTCGGCCACTATCATCTTGGGGCTGTTGAGTATGGCGCGGGCTATGGCTATGCGCTGCTGTTCGCCGCCCGACAGCTCGTGGGGCATCTTGTCCTTGGCCTGTACCATGCCGACGGCCTGCAGCACCTCGTCTATGCGGGTGCTAATGTCGGCTTTCTGTTTCCATCCCGTGGCCTTGAGCACAAACTGCAGGTTCTTGTAAACGCTACGGTCGCTGAGCAGTTGGAAGTCCTGGAAGATGATGCCCATCTGTCGGCGCAGGCCGGGTATCTGCTTGCGCTTCAGGGTGACCAGGCTCTGCCCCAGCACTTCGGCCTCGTCGGCCTCGTCTACGTACACCTCCATGTAGATGGTTTTCAGCAGTGAGCTCTTGCCCGAGCCCACGCGTCCGATGATGTAGACGAACTGTCCTTCGTCCACGTGGAAGTCGATGCCGCGTAGCACGGTGTCGCCGTCCTTGTGGTAGATGTTGACGTTCTTGTAGTTGATTAGTGCCATGTTGTTGCTTGCTGTTGTCGTGTGGGTTGTTGTTATGGCTCCGCTGCGGGGAAACCGCAGCGCACGGACGCTCGCTGTGGATTATTTCATCGTTCCTTCGGCCTTGGCCTGTCGGCGCTTCTTGTCCCAGTCGGGGTCGTGGCGCTTCCGTAGCTCGGCGGCCACGTCTTCTATGCGCAGCCCCTTGCTGGTGAGCAGCACTATTAGGTGGTAGACCATGTCTGAAGCCTCATACACCAGCTTGTCGCTGCTGCCGTTGGTGGCCTCGATGACCGTTTCGAGGGCTTCTTCGCCCAGCTTCTGTGCCATGCGGTTCACTCCGTCGCTGAAGAGCTTGGTGGTGTAGCTGCCTTCGGGCATCTGCTCGTGGCGCTGGCAGATGAAGTTCTGCAGCTCTTCGAGGAAGAGTAGTGGGCTAGCCTCGTTGGTGTCGCCCCAGCAGGTGTCGGTGCCCGTGTGGCAGGTGGGTCCGTCGGGTGTTGCCTCCACGAGCAGGGTGTCGTTGTCGCAGTCGGCCTTGATGGATTTCAGGTGTAGGAAGTTGCCGCTGGTCTCGCCCTTGGTCCACAGGCAGTTTCTCGACCGGCTCCAGAAGGTGACCTTGCCCGTTGACAGGGTTTTGTCGAGGGCTTCCTGGTTCATGTATCCCAGCATGAGCACCTTGCGCGTCGTGGGGTCTTGTATGATGGCGGGCACCAGGCCTCCCTGCTTGTCGAAGTCTATGTTTGTCATTTTGCTGTCTCTTTGTTTATTGGTTTTTCTGTTCACGGTTATCTGCTTTTCTCGTTCTGTCCTCCTCTCACAGCCTTACGTTGATGCCCTCGTCGCGTAGGTAGTGCTTGAGCTGTGGTATGGGTATCTCGCCAAAGTGGAACACGCTGGCCGCCAGGGCTGCGTCGGCGTGCCCCAGGGTAAAGGCGTCGCGGAAGTGCTCTCTCTTGCCGGCTCCTCCGCTTGCTATGACGGGTATGGAGAGCTTGTCGGCCAGCTGGCGCAGGGCTTCGTTGGCATAGCCGTTTTTCACTCCGTCGTGGTTCATGCTGGTGAAGAGTATCTCGCCTGCCCCTCGCTCCTGGGCCTCGTGTGCCCACTCGAAGAGTCCGCGCTCTGTTCGCTCGCGTCCTCCCTTGAGGTAGCAGTGCCATCCGTCGTCGTCGAGGCGTGCGTCGATGGCGCATACGCACACCTGCGAGCCGAAGCGTCGGGCTATCTCGTCGATGAGCTGCGGTCGCCTGATGGCAGCGCTGTTCACGCTGGCCTTGTCGGCTCCGGCATAGAGCAGTCGCTCCACGTCCGACAGTTCGTTGATGCCTCCTCCCACGGTGAAGGGGATGTTGATTTCCGCTGCCACGCGCGTCACCATGTCGGTGAAGGTTTTCCTGCCTTCAAACGAGGCCGTGATGTCGAGAAACACCAGCTCGTCGGCTCCTTGCTCTGAGTAGGCCTTGCCCAGCTCTACGGGGTCGCCTGCTGAGCGCAGGTTGACGAAGTTGGTGCCCTTGACGGTTTCGCCGTCTTTCACGTCGAGGCAGGGTATGATGCGTTTTGCCAAGCCCATGGTTGTGGTTCTTTTCGGTGTTTGGTGTTTGGTTTGTGTCGTTCAGGCTATTCGGCTGGCCAGCTCTTTGAGGTCTATTCGTCCCTCGTAGATGGCCTTTCCGAAGACCACGGCTGGTATGTTGGCCTCGTCGAGCTGGTCGATGTCGTCCATCGAGGCCACGCCTCCGCTGGCTATGAGGTGCAGTGTGGGGTAGGCCTCTAAGATGTGGCGATAGAGGGTTGTGGCGGGCCCGGCGAGCGTGCCGTCCTTGGATATGTCGGTGCAGAGCACGTTCTTCACGCCTGCCTCCACGTACTTGCTCAGGAAGGGCAGCAGGTCCTCGGTAGAGTCTTCCTTCCAGCCGTTGATGCTCACCTTGCCGTCTCTGACGTCGGCTCCGAGTATGATGCGCTCGGGACCGTACTTTCGGAGCCAGTTGATGAAGCGCTGTGGGTCGGTGACGGCTATGGAGCCTATGGTCACCATTTGCGCCCCGGCGGCGAAGGCCCGCTCTATGTCGTCGTCGGTCTTGATGCCTCCGCCGAAGTCCACCGTGAGGTGGGTGGCGGCTGTGATGGCGCGCAGCACGCCGTCGTTGACCACGTGCTTCGAGCGCGCGCCGTCGAGGTCGACCACGTGGAGCCGCCTGAAGCCCAGCTGCTCCATCTCCATGGCCACCTGGGCCGGGTTGTCGCGGTAGACGGTTTTCTGGTCGTAGTCGCCCTTGGTGAGGCGCACGCACTGTCCGTCGATGATGTCTATGGCTGGTATGAGTTCTATCATTGCTGTTCGGTTGTTGTGTGTCTTGTCGTTGCTAAATTCCTTCTTTTATCCTATTACCCCCATTCGGCCCATCACCCCAGCTCCAGGAAGTTGCGCAGTATGGTCTCTCCCACGCTGCCGCTCTTCTCGGGGTGGAACTGGCAGGCGTAGAAGTTGTCGCGCTGCATGGCTGCGGAGTAGGGCACTATGTAGTTGGCCGTGGCGGCGGTGTCGTCGCACAGCGGAACGTAGTAGGAGTGGACGAAGTACACGTAGTCTCCCTCGACACCCTTGAGCAGGGGCGTGCGCGTGTGGTGCAGGCTGTTCCATCCCATGCAGGGCACCTTGTCCTGGTGCTGCTGTGGCTGGAAGCGCCTCACTTCGGCGTCGAACACGCCAATGCAGTCGGTGTCGCCCTCCTCGGAGTGGCGGCAGAGCAGCTGCTGGCCTATGCAGATGCCCAGCACGGGCTGCTTGAGCTGTCGTATCACCTCGTCGAGGGCCCGCTGCCTGAGATACTCCATGGCTCCGCGTGCCTCTCCCTGGCCGGGAAACACCACGCGGTCGGCCTTTCTGAGGGCCTGGGCATCGTCGGTGAGTAGCGGCTCCACGCCGAGCCGCCTTAGGGCGTTGACCACTGAGTAGACGTTGCCCGCATTGTATTTTACTATGGCTACTTGCATCAGCTGAAGATGATGGTTTTGTTGTGGTAGGTCAGTATCTTGCGCTCTATGTGCTTCGACACGGCGCGCGAGAGCACTATCTTCTCCAGGTCCTTGCCCTTGAGCACGAGGCTCTCCGGGGTGTCCTTGTGGGTGATGCGGGTCACGTCCTGCTCTATGATGGGGCCGGCGTCGAGGTCGGCCGTCACGTAGTGGCTCGTGGCGCCAATGATTTTCACGCCGCGTTCCCAGGCCTGGTGGTAGGGCTTGGCTCCGATGAAGGCTGGCAGGAAGGAGTGGTGTATGTTGATGATGTGGTTGGGGTAGCGGCTGATCATCTCGTCGGAGATAATCTGCATGTAGCGTGCCAGCACAATGAAGTTGACGTGCTCCTTCTCGAGCAGCTCCAACTCGGCGGCCTCCACCTCGGCCTTGTTAGAGTGGTCCTTGTTGATGCTCCACACGTAGTAGGGAATGTCAAACTGGTCGGCCACGTAGCGCAGGTCCTCGTGGTTGGACACGATGCAGGGTATGTCGCAGTCGTACTCGCCCGCCTTCCACCGGGCCAGCAGGTCGTACAGACAGTGGCTCATCTTTGAGACGAAGATGGCCATGCGGGGCCGCTTGTCGCTGAAGTAGAGCGAGGCCGTCATGTGGTAGCGCTGGGCGTAGAGCGTGTCAATGTATTCCTTTATCTTGTCGCGCGGGATGAGGAATGTGTCCAGTTCCCACTCCACGCGCATGAAGAACATGCCGTCTTCCTTGTCCACGTACTGGTCCAGGTAAACTATGTTGCCCTGGTTGTCGGTGATGAAGCGCGTCACTTCGGTGATGATGCCAGGTTGGTCGGGACAGTGGAGCAGTAGTATGGCTGTTTGTTTCATCGTTGCTTTTCTTGGGTTTTGCATTACAGTCGGCAAAGGTACAAAAAATCTTTTATTTACGCCATACATTAATAAATAATTTGGGAAAACAGCCCAAAAAACTGACATGTTCCTGCCTTGAGGCCGTTTTTTTCCTGACTATATTTGCCTTGGCGTGCCAGTCCTTGGCCGTCTTCTGTATAACTAATGGTTATTACACCCAGCAGGAGGCGACGTGTCTCATGTTGCCATCCAGCAGATTGTTGCGACGTGAGACACGTCGCCTCCTACTTGTGCGCTGCGCTGTTTCTGTACGCAACGAGCCGTCGGACATGGCGCGAAGGGCCCTATTGCGCACGAAGCACACCCTGCTTTCCGAAAAGCACTGACTATTTCTCGAAAAGCACTGACTATTTCCCAAAAAGCACTGACTATTCTCCGAAAGTCAGTGCTTTTTCTCCGCCATCGCCAATGTGCTGGGCAATAGCGACTTAGCTGGCTCCGACTTCGCCTCCTGCTTGGACGGCGTCTAAAGAGTTTGTCCCGTGTGAGTAGGGAGGGCCGGCGAAGTTGCCCACGTTGTCTGGGTCGCTACGGTTAAAGGTGGTTAAAAACTCGGCCAATGCGATGCTCCAACGCAGAAAAAGTCATATATTTGTAGGGTAATAGCAAAACTCCATGAAGACTAACAAGCAAGAAAGGCCCATGGGCCACAGACTTACAGGACTACTGCTGCTGGCATGGCTCTGGCTGGCAGTGGTTCCCGCCGTAGGGCAGCGCCAGGTGGTGAGCGGCGTGGTGAGGAGCGCACTTTCCGGCGAGCCGCTGGCCCAGGTCAGCGTTCAGGGCTTGTCGGCCACCGCCGACGAGCGCCTGGAGGCGGTGGTGACCAACGACGAGGGGCTGTTCACCCTCAAGAGCGACCGCCAGCTGCAGGCCATCGTCGTGTCGCACCTTGGCTACCACACGCGCCGGGTCGACGTGGGGGCCGTGGGCGCTGTGCTCGACATCAGGCTACAGCCGGCCACCGTGCAGCTGCGCGAGGTGACGGTGTGGACGGGCGACGCCCGTGAACTGGTGGCGCTGGCCGTGAGCAAGATACCCCACAACTACAGCGCCCACGACGAGCTGTCACGCTGCTTCTATCGCGAGACAGCCATGAAGCGCCACAACTACGTGTATGTGGCCGAGGGAGTGCTCGACATGTACAAGGCGGGCTACAGCCACTCACTGCGGCGCGACCGCGTGGCCATACGCAAAGGGCGGCGGCTGATGAGTCCCCGGAAGAAGGACACGCTCACCGTGAAGGTGACCGGTGGCCCCGTCCAGGCCCTGCAGCTCGACGTGGTGAAGCACCACGACATGCTCTTCAGCCCCGACGAGCTGCAGCGCTACGAGCTGCGCCTGCTGCCGGCGCAGACCATCGACGACCGCCTGCACTACGTCGTCGGCGTGGCTCCCCGCAGCGTCGCCGAGTGCCCTTGGGCACTCTACCACGGCCAGCTCTTCATCGACGCCCAGACACTTGCCTTCAGTCGCATAGAGCTGCAGCTCGACATGTCGGACCGCGACAAAGCCACGCAGATGATGCTCGTCAAGAAGCCCATGGGACTGCGCTTCAAGCCTCGAGAGCTGTCGCTCAGCCTCCACTATGCCTACGACGGGAGCGTGAGCCGACTGAGCTATGTGCGCACCACATTCCGCTTCAACTGTGACTGGAAGCGAAGGCTGATAGCCACCTCGTTCACAGCCGTTTGCGAGATGGTGACCACAGGCCGTGAAAGCCTCTCCGAGAGCAAGCCCATCACGGGGCGCGAGTCGTTCGACAGGCGCGATGCCTTCTACGACAAGGTCGACTACTTCCGCGACCCAGACTTCTGGAGCGACTACAACATCATAGAGCCTACCGAGCATCTCGACCGCGCCATCGACAAGATAGTGCGCCGCTATAGGCAGTAAAAGCAGGGTTGGCGCGGCTATCGAGGTGGTGGGCAATAGTCGCTGTCGGGTTCTTTCTTCGTTTTTTTTTGAAAATGTTGTAAATAGTTGTTGGTGGAAAGAAAAAAAATGTGTACTTTTGCGCAGTGTATTAATCGATGCTATAAGTACGAGTATGAAAAACCAGAAGATGTATGAGGCCGACGACAAGATGATAACGCTCATACGCGACAACTACGACCTGCTACAGGCATTGGGCAGCTTTGGCATCAGTCTGGGATTTGGCGACAAGACGGTGCAGGAGACCTGCGAGCACAACCAAGTGGATACCTACACCTTCCTCGCCGTGGTCAACTTCACCATCAACGGCTCGGCCGACGACTATGTCAACGACCCGCAGCTATCGGTGCCCACGCTGCTCCACTACCTACAGGCCAGCCATGCCTACTACCTTGACTTCCAGCTGCCCTTCATCCGCCGCGAGCTTGAGGACAGCCTCGACGAGAGCAGCTCGCTGGCACAGCTCATACTGCGTTTCTACGACGAGTATGCGCACGAGATACGACGGCACATGATGTACGAGCAGAAAATGCTCTTCCCCTACGTGGAGTCGCTGCTCGAGGGAAAGCCCGGCTCCGACTATAGCATAGAGACCTTCTCGCGCCACCACGGACAGGCCGACCAGAAGCTGCGCGAACTCAAGCTGCTCATCATCAAGTACCTGCCCAGCGACGGCCTGCACAACAACAAGCTCACCGCCACACTGCACGACATCTACGACAACGAGGCATGGCTGCACCAGCACGCCATGGTCGAGGACCACATCTTCGTGCCTGCCATCAGGCACCTGGAGCAGCAAGTGAAGCAGAGCGACGTGACGAAGAACATATCCGACATGGTATTGGGGGCTGGCTTGGGCACCGACGCACTCTCCGACCGCGAGAAGGACGTCATAGTGGCCCTGGTGCAGGGCATGTCGAACAAGGAGATAGCCGACCACCTCTACATCTCGGTCAATACCGTCATCACCCACCGGCGCAACATTGCACGAAAGCTACAGATACACTCGCCGGCAGGACTAACCATCTACGCCATAGTCAACGGACTTGTCGACATATCGGCGGTAAAACTTTGAAAGCCAATCAATAATCGATAAACAGTAATGAATTTCTGGAAAGCCATATTCGGCGGTCGCGAGCTTACCGCCGAGGAAGAGCAGCAGGAGCGCAAGGACAAGAACTTCGACCTGCTGAAATACGACGGCGTGAAAGCCATGAAGATGGGGCAGGCCGACTATGCCGTGCGCTGCTTCGAGGAGGCACTAAAGCTGACCGACGACATGGAGGTGAGAGACTACCTCTCGCAGACGCTCATGCGCCTGGGACGGTTCGACGAGGCCATGGAGCACCTGAAGCTCATGGCCGAGGCTGAGCCGGAAAATGTGGTCGTCAGGCTGCAGATGGCCAACGTAGCCTATATGAAGGAGGACTACGCCCTGCTGGAGTCCATCTGCCAGCAGGCGCTCGCCACCATGCCCGACGACGAGCGGCTCTATTTCTTCGCCGCACGGGCCAGCGTGGGCTTGGAGCAGCCTGAGCAGGCCCTGGACCGACTCGACCGTGCACTACAGCTGCGCGACGACTATGCCGACGCCCGTCTGCTTAGGGGACGCGTGCTCCTGAACCTGGGAAGGATAGCCGAGGCCGATGCCGACAGCCAGTGGCTCATCGACTATGCCGGTAGCCACGAGGATGTGCTCATGTTCAAGGCGCAGGTGGAAACCGCCAAGGGCGATGCCGAGGCGGCGCGCCACCTCTACAGCCTGGTCATCGAGGTCAATCCCTTCTCCGCACAGGCATACCTCAGTCGCGCAGCACTGCTCGACGCCATGGGCCTACACGACGAGGCACAGGCCGACCGGCAGCAGGCACGCGAGCTGGACCCGGAGCAAAACGAGGAGGACATAGAGCAGCAGGTGAAGCAGGCCTACAAGAATGCCAGTCCTTTCGGCATTTAGTTCATTAGGAGTTAATGGGAGTTGATGTGGCTAATGGGCTAATGGGAGTTACGGGGAGCAAATGAACCAACTGCTCATTCGCTCCCGATAACTCCTTTTAACTCCCGGCAAGCGGAGCTTGCGTAACCTTTTTGATTTAATATAAATACAATGGCATGAAAGTAACACATCCTTTGCGGGGCATCATACCACCGTTAGTGACTCCACTTAAAGACAACGAGACGCTCGACGTTGACAGCTTGGAGCGACTCATCGACCACCTCATAGCAGGAGGAGTGCATGGCCTGTTCATACTCGGCACCACCGGCGAGGAGCAAAGCCTGAGCTACGGTGTGAGAAAACAGATGATAGAACATTCGGCACGCATCAACGCCGGGCGGCTGCCACTGCTGGTGTGCGTCAGCGACACAAGCATCGTAGAGAGCATACGCCTGGCCGGCGTGGCTGCCGACAGCGGGGCCGACGGCGTGGTGTCGGCACCACCCTATTACTTTGCCACCGGACAGCCGGAGCTGGCCCAGTTCTACGAGGAGCTTGTGCCACAGCTGCCACTGCCCGTCTTCCTCTACAACATGCCCTCCCACGTCAAGGTGAGCTTTGCCCCGGAGACCGTGGAGCGCATAGCCCAGTCGCCACGGGTGGTGGGATTCAAGGACTCCAGCGCCAACGCCGTCTACTTCCAGTCGGTGATGCACCGCATGAGGCAGCGTCCAGACTTTGCCATGCTCGTCGGGCCAGAGGAGATAACGGGCGAGTGCGTGCTCATGGGGGCCCACGGAGGCATCAACGGCGGCGCCAACATGTTTCCCAAGCTCTACGTGGCCATGTACGAGGCGGCCAGCAGCGGCCAGCTGCAGCGCGTGAGGGAGCTTCAGCAGGTGGTCATGCAGATCTCGTCGACCATCTACACCGTTGGCCGTCACGGCTCCAGCTATCTCAAGGGCCTCAAGTGTGCGCTGGAGCTGCTCGGCATCATCGACAGCGACTTCGTGGCCTCGCCCTTCTATAGGTTCAATGCTCCCGAACGGGAGAAGATAAGCCAGGCACTGGCCGCCTTGCCCCGTGAGCTATGCACAGTGTCGACCTTATAGTATTCCTGCTGTTCACGGTGGGCGTGGTTGCCTTTGGCTGCTCCTTCTTCCGCAGGGGCAGCACAGCCGACGAGTTTACACGTGCGGGGCACTCACTACCCGGATGGGTGGTGGGCATGAGCATCTTTGCCACCTACGTGAGCAGCATCAGCTACATAGGCTATCCAGGCAAGGCCTTCGCCGCCGACTGGAATGCCTTCGTCTTCTCGCTGAGCATACCCATAGCCAGCTTTTTCGCAGCACGCTATTTCGTGCCCTTCTACCGGCGCAGTGGCTCCGTGTCGGCCTACACCTTTCTCGAACATAGGTTCGGACCCTGGGCCAGGCTTTACGCATCGGCCTGCTACCTGCTCACGCAGGTGGCACGCATGGGCAGCATACTCTACCTGCTGGCCGTGCCCATGTATATCCTCATGGGATGGAACATCTATGTGGTCATCGTGCTCACCACCGTGGCCATAGTGGCCTACTCCATGATGGGCGGGCTGAAGGCGGTCATCTGGGCCGACGCCATCCAGGGATTCATACTCATTGGCGGAGCACTGCTCTGCCTGGTGCTGCTGCTGTGGCGTATGCCCGGCGGCGTCGGCCAGGTGGTGGAGCTGGCCCTTGATGCGCCCATGGGCAACAAGTGGTCGCTGGGCGAGCTGTCGTTTGACCTCACCAAGAGCACCTTCTGGGTGTGCTTGGTCTACGGCGTGTTCATCAACCTACAGAACTACGGCATCGACCAGAACTACGTGCAGCGCTACCATGCCGCCAAGACCGACAGGGCGGCGCGCTTCTCGGCACTCTTCGGCGGCTACCTCTTCATTCCCGTGTCGGCACTCTTCTTCCTCATAGGCACCACCCTCTACGCTTACTACACGGCCATGCCAGCCCTGCTGCCCGCAGAAATAGCGGCGAAGCCCGACTACGTGTTCCCCTATTTCATTGTGAGCGAGCTGCCTGTGGGCCTTCGCGGACTGCTCATAGCCTGCATCTTCGCAGCCGGCATGAGCACCGTCTCGACGAGCGTCACCTCAGCGGCCACCATTGTCCTGACCGACTATTATCGCCCCTTGGCAGGAGGCCGCCACGAACTGCTGGTGCTCAGACTGGCCAGCCTCATTGTGGGGCTACTGGGCGGCGGCGTGGCCATAGCCATGCTCAGCGTGGAGAGCATCATCGACGCCTGGTGGACGCTGTCGAGCATCTTCTCCGGCGGCATGCTCGGACTGTTTCTCCTGGGCTGCTTGCCACGCGCCATCAGCTCCCGCGGAGCGGTGGTGGGATGTATAGCGGGCGTGGCCGTTATAGCCTGGATCTCGCTGGCGGATGTGCTGGGGCTTCCCGGCCCACATCTACACGGCTACTTAGCCATTGTGCTGGGCACGATGACCATCTTCGCCGTGGGACTACTGTTAACCTCACTGATGAAAAGAAACTGAAACACTGATAGCATGAAACTAAAGTTCACCATACACTATGCCACCGAGTGGGGCCAGAGCCTGCACGTAGTGCTAAGCTATATTGCGGCCGACGGTTCGCTCAGGACAAGCAACCTTGCGATGAACACCAGCGACGGAATGGTATGGTCCGTGGAGACCGCAGCCATACAGTCGCGCCAGCAGCCGCCTGTGGCCGTGAGCTACCGTTACCAGGTGGAGGACGGCGATGGCAGCGTGCTCAGGCGTGAATGGGATGTGGTGGCACGGTGCTACTACTTCGACGTGTCGAAGAGCTACGTGTTCACAGACGATTGGCGCGACCGTCCGCTGAACCACCACCTCTACACCGATGCCTACCTCACTACCGCTCACGCTCAGCACGGAGAGAAGGTGGAGCCGCGCCGCACGCCCCTCTACCGTCGTACACTGCTCTTTCGAGTGGCCGCGCCACAACTGCTGCCAGGACAGTCGCTGGCCTTGGTGGGCAGCCATCCTGCACTGGGGCAGTGGAACCCCGCGCGCTACCTCCGCATGGACTACATAGGCCAGCACGACTGGCTGCTGTCGGTCAACGTAGATGCCATACCCATGCCCTTAGAATATAAATATGTGGTGGTGGACGATGCCACGCACACGCTCCTGGAATGGGAAGAGGGCGACAACCGCGTAGCCGACCGTGAGCTGCAGGACGGGCAGGTGATGGTGTACCATGGCCAGCCCCTGCGCCTTCGCGAGCAGCCATGGCGCATAGCCGGCGTGGTGGTGCCTGTGTTCTCGCTGCGAAGCAGCCACTCCTTCGGAGTAGGCGACTTCGGCGACCTGCGCCTTCTCGTGGACTGGGCCGTGGCTACGGGCATGAAAGCCATACAGCTGCTTCCTGTCAACGACACGACTACTGACGGCCAGTGGCACGACTCACATCCCTACAACATCGTGAGTCATTTCGCGCTCCACCCCCACTACGTGGACCTGGAACAGCTTGGAGAGCTTAGCGACCCGCAGCGCATGACCCACTACCGCCGCCAGCAGCGAGAGCTCAATGCCTTGCCCCAGAGCGACTACGAGGCCGTTCACCGCGTGAAGCTCGGCTATGCCCACGAGCTGTTCGAAGAGCGTGGCCAGGCTGTGCTCGCCTCCGACGGCTATCGCCAGTGGTACGGCGACAATCGCGAGTGGCTGGAGCCATACATCGACTGGCAGCTGCGCCAACAAGCCGACAGTGTGCCCGGCGATGTCGCCCCCGACAGTGTGCCTGGCGATGTCGCGCCCGACAGTGTGCCCGATAGTGTGCCCGGCGGTTTTGCCGCCGGGGAGACAGCCGGTAGCCGCGACTTCATGCGCTACCTCCAGTACCAGCTCCACTGTCAGCTCAAGGCTGCTGCCGACTACGCACGCATCAAGGGCATCATACTCAAGGGCGACCTGCCCATAGGCGTGGCACGCGCCAGTGTGGAGACCGCCACTCACCCAGAGTGCTACAACCTCTGCGCCAACGCGGGAGCCATGCCCGACGCCTCTGCGCCCAACGGCCAGAACTGGGGCTTCCCCACCTACGCCTATCCCCACGATGGGAGCCATGATTTCGGCCAGTCGCTGACAGCGGCCTTTGCCAAGCGCTTTGCCTGGATGGCCCAGTACTTCGATGCCGTCAGGCTCGACCACGTGCTGGCCTACTTCCGCATTTGGGAGATACCTTCTACAGAGCTAAGTGCGCAGCTGGGGCATTTCTCGCCCTCGATTCCGCTCAGCGCAGCCGAGATAGAGCAGTTCGGTCTGCCCTTCCGCCGCGAGCTGCTCACCCAGCCCTTTGTCAACGAGCGCATATTGGAGCGGCTCTTTGGCATACATGCTTCCTTCGTGCGCGACAATTTCCTGTTGCACAAGGCCTACGGACTCTATGCCGTAAAGGCTGACTACGACACCCAGCGCAAGGTGGAGAGCCACTTCTGCGGCAGAGGCGACGAGAACAGCCTGTGGATACGCGAAGGCCTGTATCAGCTGCTGTCCAATGTGCTCTTCGTAGAGGACCAGCATCAGCCCGATATGTACCATCCGCGCGTCATGGCCTTCCATCAGCCCGTCTTCGATGCTCTTTCCGCCGACGAGCAGGAGGCCTACATGAGGCTCTACAACCACTACTTCTACCAGCGCCACAACGCGTTCTGGGGCGACGGCGCGATGCACCGCCTGGACAACGTGCTGGGCAATACGCACATGCTCGTGTGCGCCGAAGACCTGGGGCAGCTGCCACCTTGCGTGGCACCTGTGCTCGATGCACACCGCATACTCTCGCTTGAGCTGCAGACGCTGCCCAAGCAGTCGGGCTATGAGTTCTCCCACCTCGACGCCAACCCCGTGCGCTCTGTGGCCACCATCGAGACGCACGACATGGCCACGCTGAGGCAGTGGTGGGAGGAACGCAGCGACCGCACGCAGCGCTACTACGCAACCATGCTGCAGAAACAGGGCCATGCGCCCGACCGGCTGCCGCCACACTTAGCCGAGGAGATTGTTGCACGCCACCTCTACTGCCCGTCCATGCTGTGCATGCTCTCGCTGCAGGATTGGCTGAGCATCGACGGCGAACTGCGCGAGAAGAGCGCTCGCAACGAGCGCATCAACCAGCCTGCCGACCCTTACAACCGTTGGCAGTGGCGTATGCCCGTGACCATAGAGCAGCTGGTAGAGGCCACGCGCTATAATGCGAAGCTTAAGACGATGATTACCCGTAGCAAGCGCTGAGCCATGAGCCAATACACAACCTTTGTATTCGACCTTGACGGCACGCTCCTCGACACCCTGTCCGACTTGGCTGCGTCGACCAACTACGCCCTGCGCCAGCATGGCCTTCCAGAACGCTCTTTGGACGAGGTGCGCCGATTTGTGGGCAATGGAGTCAGGGTTCTCATGGAGCGTGCCGTGCCCAACGGTTTTCCCGCTGGGAAGGAGGCTCCCCAGTTTGAGGCTGTGCTACAGACCTTTCGCCACCACTACCTTCACCATTCGCTCGACACCACCCAGCCCTATCCTGGCATCACCGGCCTCCTCAGGCAACTCAAGCACCGTGGCTGTCGCCTGGCCGTAGTGAGCAACAAGTTTCAGACCGCTACAGAGCAACTTTGCCGCCACTTCTTTGCCGACACCATCGACGTGGCTGTAGGCGAGCATGAGGCCCAGGGCGTGAGGCGCAAGCCAGCCCCCGACACCGTCTTTGAGGCACTCAGGCAGCTCCATGGCAACTGTAGCGCCGCAGGTGGTGCAGTGTATGTTGGCGACAGTGAGGTCGACGTGGCCACCGCGCGAAATGCCAATCTGCCCTGCATCAGCGTTCTGTGGGGATTTCGCGACAGGGCCTTTCTCGCCGCCCATGGCGCGACGGCGTTTGTGGAAAAGCCCGACCAACTGCTGCTTTTCGCAATGTAGAAGGGGCAGGGAAGAGCCAGTGTGACATTGGAAATAGATAATCAGGTAGTGTGTAGCTGGCATTTGTCGCCGCTGATGGTTGCGATGAAGTAGGCCGTGTCATCGTGGTGTAGCGTATACCATTGCTCTGTGCCCGTTGGCCTGTTCATGGCGTGGATCTCGTATTCGCCGTCGGGCAGGTCGCTGCCGAAGGCTGTATCGACGTAGTTTCCCCAGTAGGCGTTGTTGAGGCTTCAGCCTTGTCCCTGCGGCTCCCATCCCCTTTTTTGGCGGTGGCGGCCTTTAAAAGGCCGCACAATAAACGAAGGGAATTTTTAGTGTTGGTTGAAGTGGTTATCGTTTCTTGGGTGTGAGTGTTACTATGGGTACTATCATTTCTTCCATGGATATGCCTCCATGCTGGAAGGTGTCGCGGTAGTAAGCCACGTAGTAGTTGTAGTTGTTGGGGTAGGCGAAGAAGCTGTCTGCCGTGGCGAAGACGTAGGAGGTCGATAGGTTGGGCTGGGGCAGCTTGGCCTTGCTGGGTTCCTTGATGACGAACAGGTCGCGGTCGTTGTAGCTCAGGTTCTTGCCGAGCTTGTAGCGCAGGTTGGTGTTGGTGTTGCGGTCGCCAATGATTTTGACGGGCTTGGTGCAGCGTATTGAGCCGTGGTCGGTGGTGAGTAGTATGTGGCAGTCGGTGAGTGCGAGCTGCCGGAAGAAGTCGGCGATAACGGAGTGCCGGAGCCATGAGAGGGTGATGCTTCGGTATGCGCTCTCGTTGTTGGCGAGTTCGCGTACCATCTTCGACTCGGTGCGTGCGTGAGAGAGCATGTCGATGAAGTTGAACACGACGACGTTCAAGTCGGTGCGCTGTAGCTGGTGTAGCTGCATCAGCAGGCGCTCGGCATCGCTGGAGTTGTTGACCTTGTGGTAGGAGAAGGTGTTGCGCCGCCGATAGCGCTCGAGCTGGGTCTTGATGAGTGGCTCCTCGTTCAGGTTTTTCCCTTCGTCTTCGTCTTCGTCGACCCAGAGTTGTGGGAACATGGTGGCTATCTGGTCGGGCATGAGTCCTGAGAAGATGGCGTTGCGGGCATACTGCGTGGCTGTGGGTAGTATGCTGTAGTAGAGGTCTTCATCGATGTCGAAGAGTTGGCCTATCTCTTGTGCCAGCATCCGCCACTGGTCGTAGCGGAAGTTGTCGAGCACGACGAGGAAGATGGGCTTGGCGTGGGGTAGTAGCGGAAAGACCTTGCGCTTAAAGAGCTCGGGTGAGAGCATGGGGCGGTCGGTGGTAGCGGCCTTTTTGGAGGTCTCGCTGGCAAAACCAGCGAGCACAGTGCTTGTGGGGCCGAGGTCGTTGACCCACTGTAGGTAGTTCTTCTTCACGTACTTGGCGAAGGCGAGGTTGGCTTCCTGCTTCTGTGCCTGGAGCATGTCGGTCATCTGTGAGTCGGTGTCGCTGAGCTGTAGCTCCCAGTGTACGAGCTGTCGGTAGAGGTCGTTGAATTGCTGCCAGCTGGTACAGTCTTGTATCTGCATGGCTATCTGCATGAAGCTCTGCTGGTACTGGCTCTGTGTGACTTCGGTCTCAAGGTGGCGGCGGTGGATGTTCTTCTTCAGCGTGAGCAGTATCTGGTTGGGGTTGACGGGCTTGATGAGGTAGTCGGCTATCTTGCTGCCTATGGCCTCGTCCATGATGTTCTCCTCCTCGCTCTTGGTTACCATGACTACAGGCAGCGAAGGCTGCAGCTGCTTGATGTGCTGTAAGGTCTGCAGGCCACTGAGCCCTGGCATCTGCTCGTCGAGGAGCACAAGGTCGAAGGAGTGCTCGCGTGCCAGGTCGATGGCATCGGTGCCGTTCGACGCTGTCACTACGGTGTATCCTTTCTTTTCGAGGAAGAGTATATGGGCGCGAAGTTGTTCTATTTCGTCGTCGACCCAGAGTAGTTGTCCGTTGGTCATGGGTGAGTCTTTTTTGAGAGGTCTCGCTGGCAAAACCAGCGAGCACAGTGTTTGCGGCTTTTTGGTGGACTCGCTGGCACAACCAGCGAGCATGGGACGAAAATAAGCGTGCTCGCTGGTTATGCCAGCGAGCACGGTGGTAGTAGTGGTCTATTTGGCCAGGACCTTGCGCGTGGTTCCATCGCTGAGGCGCAGTATGTTGACTCCGCGCTGTGGCGTGGCTCGTTGTGTACCGCTGAGGGTGTAGACGGCATTGGTGTTGGCCGTGTCGGCACTGACGCTGCTGATGGCACTCACTTCAAGTGGCTGTCCAAAGATAAGGGCGTGCTGCACGCTGTTCTGCACATAGTCGTGTGCGGCCTGGGTGAGCCTGATATAGACGGTGCCCTCGGCCAGAGGAGCGCTGACATTGAAGTACTGGAAGCCGGCTTTCTCGTCGATGACGTCGAGGAGGTAGTTGTAGGTCACTTCCCCGGCGGCAAAAGCGTCGGGCACAGTGGTGGCGGCCTGTAGGATGTTTTGACTGACATCGTCGAGTGGCTCCTCGTCGGCCACTTGTGGCACCTGGAAGTCATCGGGCATGTAGGAGAATACGATGATGGGGGTGGCAGCGGGTACGTGGCTGATGGGCATGAGGTCGATGCAGGTGGTGACGGTGCTGCCTTCGTACTGCTCTTCGCGTGCGGTGACGATGTAGGCCTTAATGCCGCTGAGCTGCGAGAAGTCGAGCGTCTTGTCGGGGGAGTAGAAGGTGGCGTAGTTTCCGCTGGCGTCGGCTATCATGCCATTGACCTCGATGGTGGTAGGCTCCGGCTTGGGGTCGGGGTCTTCCGGCCCAGGCTCTGGGGTGTCGGGCTTCTGGGGTTCGGGCAGTGTGAGAGAGACGCCGAAGGGCAGGTAGCGCTGCTCGCTCTTGCTGACAAAGTCGTTGTCGTAGTAGGATAGTGAGATGTGTATGGTGCCTTGTGGCAGGATATGCTTCTGTGTCTGCTCGTCGAGTATTGGCTGGTATGGTGCGAAGCCCGTGAGGGTGCTGTCGCTCTGCATGGTGTAGAGGAACGCGGGGTAGGACTGGGTGGCGAGGTTGTCGACGTCGATGTCGGTGTCGGCATAGACCAGGATGTTGCCCTGTATGGACGAAGGCCCTGCCTCGTCGCTTGCCTCTGGCACGCTGTAAGTGCCTGCCTGGTGTGCATAGACAATGATGGCTGTGTGGGCTGGTGCTACAGCAATCTGCTTGAGGTCGATGCGCCCCACGACCGTCTCCACCTGTGAGCTGTCGCCCTGCTCAGCGAGTGGGTAGTAGGTGGTGTTGTCGGCTGTGAGGATGTAGGCCGAGATGCCTTCTGTGCTGGTGAAGTCGAGTGGCGTGTCGCCAGTGTAGAGTGTGGCGAAGTAGCCGTGGTCGCCCGTGGCGTGCTGGTCGACGGTGATGTCGACGGTGGGTATGATGACGGGCTGCGGGTCCTCCTCCTTAGGCTCAATCCTAACGCCGAAGGGCAGTATTCGGTTCTCGCTTCGCTGCACATACTCGTGGTTGGCCTTGCTCAGTGGCAGGTAGACGGTGCCAGGCTGCATGAGCTTCTGTCCGGCCATGTGGTGTCCGTCGGCGGTGGTGTCGGGCAGGTTGGCTCCGAAGCCCACATAGATGCCGTTGGAGCTAAGCTCGTAGGGTACTATGGGGTCTGCGTCGTTGAGCATGGTGGCCTTGTCGGTCTCTACTGCGATAGCGAGCAGTGCATTGCTGCTAACGTCGTCGATGCGCGTGTCGGGGTCGAGCGTGGGCACGTTGAACACTCCTGAGTGGTTGCCCTTGAGGATGATTGGCGTGGCGGCTGGCACATGGCTCACGGCTTTGAGGTTGAGCGTACACACGACTTTCGAGACGGTGAGGTCGGCCTTGGCCTGGTACTCCGTGGAGTCGCAGGTTACGATGTAGGCTTCCAGGTCGGGTGTCTGGCTGAAGTCGAGGTCTTGGTTCTTATTATAATAAGGTATGTAATATCCCAATCCGTCGCCGATGCCTACGGGCACGTTGATCTCGGTGATGCTGTAGACGGGTTCCTCGTCGAAGCCTCCTGCCTCGAAGGTGAGGAATCCCTGCTGGTTGACGCCGTTGCCCTCCATGCCTGAGGCGGAGTTGTCCATCATGTCCTGCCAGTAGTCGAGTGGCAGGTAGCAGGTGTTGCGCTTGAGTGTGATTTGCCCCTGCTGGAAGATGGGTTCGGAGGTGTTCTCGTCATAGGAGAGTATGTTTGGCCGCTCGCGATGGAATCCGAACTTGCCGTTTTTGCGCTCCAGGACGTAGGGTACGTAGTACACGCGTGAGTCGTCGACATATCCCGTTGCTGGGTCGTTGATATAGTTGGTGACCACATCGTAGGCGTCCTTGTCTGTCGTGCCCACTGGTGTGAGGCTGCTTTGTATGGCTGGCACGTTGCCCTCGGCTACAGGAATGTGGTAGGTGCCCGGACGCTTTGTCATGATGACGATGCCCGTGTTGGCTGGCACCTTCTGCACGCCCTTTACTGTGACGGCATCGAGCGACCAGTAGGCCTGGGAGAAGGCTTCATATCCTTCCATGGTGATGGTTCGCCTTGTCTCGCTCTTGACGACTGCGAATGCCCTTACATTGTCGGTCACTGTGGTGAAGTCGAGGGGCTGGTTGCTGACGAAGGTGGTGTAGAACACTGTGCCGTCGGTTTGCAGCGGTGTGGTGGTTACGCTTACTGTGGTGGCTGTCTGCGCCATGGTGTGGAGGGCCCAGACAGCGGTGATGGCTAAGACCGAAAGCAATCTTCTTACCATAACTTATTCCTTTCTGTTTTGTTTGTTTGTTATTGTTTGCTTGTTGGATGGTTATTATTCAACATAGATGTTGACGTTCTCCCGGGTAATGTTCTTGCAGTTGCTGAAGATGGCATCCTGCCGTGAGCTGATGTATAGGTTCTTCAGGCTGATGCGGTCGATGGGCATCTCCGGCAGGCCGTTGAAGTAGAGCGAGCGCCCGCTTCCGCTACACACTACGTTGCTGATGTTGATGTCGCGGAATACCGGTGTTGTCTCGTCGACGGGGTGGGCGCTGGTGCTGTCGGGCTTGTCGCCGTCGGCTATGCTCTCGGCTACCGACTTGCCGCCGTAGTACATGTTGAAGGTAAGTGCGTCGCTCTGTATGTCGTCCATGGACAGGCTGTCGATGTAGATATGCTCAACGATGCCTCCTCGTCCGCGTGTTGACTTGAAGCGCAGGCCTACGTCGGTGCCTACGAACTGGCAGTGCTTGACCTTGATGTTGCGCACGCCACCGCTCATCTCCGACCCCACGACGAAGCCGCCGTGGCCAGCGAAGACAGTGCATCCATCGACCACCACGTTCTCGCAGGGCCTGCCGCGCCGCCGACCGTCGGCATCCTTGCCGCTCTTGAGGCAAATGCCGTCGTCGCCGGCATCGAATCGCGAGTTGACGATGAGCGCGTTGCGGCACGACTCAAGGTCTATGCCGTCGCCGTTCTGGGCGTAGGATGGGTTGCGCACGAGCACGTTGTCGACGATGATGTCCTCGCACATGAGCGGGTGAAGGTTCCATGCTGGCGAGTTCTGGAAGATGACACCCTGTAGCAACACCTTTTTGCAGTCCACGAGGCTCACCATGACAGGTCGCAGAAATCGGCGCATGGCGTTCCACTCTTCGTCGGTCTTAGCCGTTGGAACGTTCATGGTGGCGTTCTTCTCGGCGTCGGCGTATGCCTGGTTGGGCACCCAGTAGCCTTTCTTGGTCTCAATGCCGCCGCTGGCCATCACGCGCTTCCAGTGGCTGTCGGTGACCTTCGACCGCTTGAGGGGTCGCCAGTACTGTCCGTTGCCGTCGATGATGCCCTGCCCGGTGATGGCTATGTTGGTTTGCCCGTTGGCGGAGATGGGCGACTGGCATCGGCGTGTGTCGAGGCCCTCGAACGAGGTCTTCACCACGGGGTAGAGCGTCTCGTCGGCAGCAAACTGTATGACGGCGCCTGCCTCGAGGTGGAGGTTGACATTGGACTTGAGCACGATGGGGCCTGTGAGCCACACGCCCTGGGGCACCACCAGGCGTCCGCCGCCCTTGGCCGACAGGGCGTCGATGGCCTTGGCGAAAGCCTCGGTGGAGAGCTTGCGGCCAGTGCCGTCGGCACCATAGCTGCGCAGGTTGACCTCGGTCTTGGGGAAGACGGGTGCGCTTACCTCTGCCATCTTGAAGGGCAGTCCGTCGGTGTATTTCTTGTATGGGTTCTGGGCTTGCGTGCCCAGTGCTACGGCCACTGCCGCCAGCATCAGCGTTAGGTACTTCTTTTTCTTCATAGTCGTTGTTTGTTTGGTAGGTTGTGTTATGGTAATGGTTCTTTGTCTGTGGCCGACTGTGTCTTCACTCCAGCCTACGTGCAAGTTATTGCTCCGCCTCGTTGTCGCCCCAGTCGAAGTCGTCGGGTAGTATTTCGCTCAGGGGCTGCATCACGAAGTCGCGGTCGCGCATCTGGGGATGAGGTATCTGCAGGTCTGGTTCGTTCACCTCAAGGTTGTCGTAGAGCAGTATGTCGATGTCGATGGGCCGGTCGCGGAAAATGGTTCCGAATGTTTCGTCGCGCACGGTGTCGTGCTCGGCGCGCTTGCCCAGCTCTCGCTCTATCTGCTGTGCTCGGCGGAGCACCTGATGGGGTGAGAGCGTGGTGGTGCAGCACACGGCGGCGTTGACAAACTGGTTCTCGCTCTCAAAGCCCCAAGGCTCGGTGAAGTAGAGCGTTGACTGCCGTTCAACCTCTCCAATGAGTTCTCCCATGCGCTCAATGGCCAGGAGTATGTTTTCTTCTCTGTCGCCCAGGTTTGACCCCAGGCCGAAGTATACGGTGTGTAGTGTGTCCATGGCGTTGGAGTTTAGTGTCCGGTGTTGTTGTGTGTTGATGGCTTAGTCGTCGAGTATGAGCATGGCGTCGCCGTAGCATCCGAACATGTAGCCATGCTCGAGGGCCAGCCCGTAGGCCTCGGTGACGAGGTCGTAGCCTCCGAAGGCAGCGGTGAGCATCATCATGGTCGACTCCGAGTGGTAGAAGTTGGCCAGCAGGGCGTTGGCCAGCCCAAAGTCGTAGGGTGGGAAGATAAACTTGTTGGTCCAGCCCTCATACTCCTTGAGCCTGCCGTCGGTGCCTACGGCGGTCTCTGTGGCCCTCATGGTGCTCACGCCCACGGCGCACACCCGCCGGCCCTGCTGCTTGGCGTGGTTGACGATGGCGCAGGCATGGGCGTCGATGTGCATCTGCTCGGAGTTCATCTTGTGCTTGGTCAGGTCTTCCACCTCTATGGGGTCGAAGCATCCCAGACCGCAATGTACGGTGACGAAGGCGAACTCGAAGCCCCTTATCTCCATGATTTTCATCAGCTCGCGGCTGAAGTGCAGGCCGGTGGCCGGGGCCGTGACGGCTCCCTCGTTCTTGGCGAAGATGGTCTGGAAATTCTCTGTGTCGGCAGCCTCGGTCTCGCGCCTCTCTATGATGTAACGGGGTAGGGGAGCCGTCCCCAGGGAGTACAGCTCGCGCTTGAACTCCTCGTGTGGGCAGTCGTAGAGGAACCGGAGCGTGCGCCCGCGCGAGGTGGTGTTGTCGATGACCTCGGCCACCATGGGTCCCTCCTCGTCGAAGAAGAGCTTGTTGCCTATGCGAATTTTCCGCGCCGGCTCTACCAGCACGTCCCACAGCCGCAGCTCCTCGTTGAGCTCGCGCAGCAGAAACACCTCAATCTTGGCGTCGGTCTTCTCCTTGGTGCCGTAGAGACGGGCAGGGAAGACCTTGGTGTCATTGAAGATGAAGGTGTCGCCTTCGTTGAAGTAGCCCACCAAGTCGCGGAACGTGAGATACTCGCTGGTGGGCTGGCCACTGGCGTCTTTCTTGTACATCTCTATCTCCTGTCGCTTGCGGTGTACAACCATGAGGCGACACTTGTCGCGACTGTAGACGCGCTCCACGGTGCCGTCCTCATTCTTGAATTCCCGGTGGGCAGGGTAAAGGGCTACCTGCTCCTCGGGGAGTCTGAATTTAAATTGCGATAGCTTCATATCTCTTGTCTTTCTTTTATCATTTTTCTGTTATCGTTTCCTCCCGTCTCTCACTACCCGTCGCTGGGCGGACAGCGGCGTTGGGGCTGTACTCCTTACCAAGCTCACTCAACTCTCACCTCTTAGCTCCTTCTCAAACCACGCAGGAAAGGAGTCGAAGGTCTGGCATTGGTCTGTCGTGACGCTGCCTAACCGGGTGCGGCACAGCGCCGTGAGGAAGGCACCGCTGCCCAGCGCGAAGCCAATGTCGCGGGCCAGTGAGCGTATGTAGGTGCCCTTGCCACAAACCACGCGTATTGACATCTGCATGAGCTTGGGGTCGAAGGCTGTGAGCTCCAGCTCGCTGATGGTGACCCTCTTGGCCTTGAGCTCCACGTCGCTGCCCTGTCGGGCCAGCTTGTAGGCACGGTCTCCACCGACCATCACAGCCGAGAACAGCGGGGGTACTTGGTCTATGGTTCCCACGAACTGCTTAAGCGTGTCGACAATCTTCTGCCTGGTGATGTGACGGGTGGGGTAGGTCATGTCAACGGTATGTTCACGGTCGAAGCTGGGCGTGGTGGCCCCGAGCTGCAATGTGGCTGTATATTCTTTGTCGTGAAGCTGGAGCGACTCTATTTGCTTGGTAGCCTTGCCCGTGCAAAGTATGAGCACGCCAGTGGCCAAGGGGTCGAGCGTGCCGGCATGGCCCATCTTCACCCGGCGCTGGCGGAGCTTCCTCGACACCACATAGCGTATGTGGGCCAGCGCTCCGAACGATGACATGCCGTAGGGCTTGTCGATGTAGATGAAGGCTCCTTCGTTGATATCCATGATGCTACAGGTTGGTGGCGATGAGTAGCGCGCCCACCACGGCACAGTAGATGCCGAAGTAGATGAGCTTACCACGCTTGACAATGTTGATCATCCACTTGCAGGCCACGCAGCCGCTTATGAAGGCGGCCAGGAAGCCTACCACGAGGGGCAGCGTGTCGATGCCGCCGAGCACGGCCTCGCCCTTGACGGCCTTCAGCACGTCGAGCAGGGCCTCGCCAAGTATCGGGGGTATGACCATGAGAAACGAGAACTGAGCCAGCCGCTCCTTCTTGTTGCCCAAGAGCAGGCCCGTGGCTATGGTGCTCCCGCTTCGCGACAGTCCCGGCAGCACGGCCAGTGCCTGGGCCAGGCCTATGACGAAGGCGTCGCGGAGCGAGATGTCTTCCTTCTGGCGAGGCTTGGCGTAGTAGCTGAAGGTGAGCAGGGCGGCGGTGAGCAGCAGGCAGCAGCCTACGATGAGCAGGCCGTTTCCGAACACTTCCTCCACATAGTCCTTGAAGAACACGCCCACGATGCCGATGGGAATCATCGACACCAGAATGTTGAGCACATAGCGCGTCTCGGCGTTGAGCTCCCACTTGAACAGCCCGCGGAATATCCAGTCAATCTCGCTCCAGAGAACAACGAGTGTGGAGAGCACCGTGGCCACGTGGACGGCCACGGTGAAGGTGAGGTTGTCGGCTCCGTCGAGGCCGAACAGTGTAGCACCAATGGCCAGGTGGCCACTGCTGCTCACAGGTAGATATTCCGTCAGTCCCTGGACGAGTCCCAGGATGAGTGCCTGTATCCAGTCCATGGCTTACTCCTTGTCCTTGGGTTTATATACTACGGCACAAATCATGGCCACGAAGCCAAGAAAGCACACCACTGGCGCCACCTTGATGCGCCGAGCACTGAAAATGTCGGGGTTGAAGGCCTCGTCGGTGGTACCGGCGCCGCCCATGAGGATGAATCCGATAATGACCAAGGCCATGCTAACGGCCAACAGCACGAAATTCATCCGGCTAAAAGCAAAATTTCTCTTGTCCATATCTTTTTTTATACTTCACTATACTTACGTCATAATTCCTTTCGCTCACTGTGCCTTGCGGTTTTGTCGCAAGGCTAACCGCACAATACGAATATTCTACTTTCTCCATCATGCCCCCTCGCAATAGCCGCGGCTACTAGGCTCTTAAATCTTATAAAGCTCTCCGGCCGACATGCGCAGGAAGCGGTTCACCGAGATGTAGGCACAGAACAGGGTGATGGCAATGCCGAAGAACACCACGGCCGCCGCCGTGATGCCTATCTCGCGGTAGCTCACTATGGTGAGCATGCCTGGCTCGTAGGTGTAGAAGGCATAGAGACCGGCACCCAGCACGGCGCAGGCCAGCACAGCCGCCAGCACGCCAATGACCACCGTCTGCCTGAGGAACGGTGCGCGGATGAATCGCCACGAGGCACCCACGAGCTTCATGGTGTGGATGATGAAGCGGCGGCTATAGATGCTCAGCCTTACGGAGTTGTTGATGAGCGTGAACGAGACAAACGTCATCAGCACGGCCAGCACCAGCAGTGCCAGGCTCACCTTGTGCAGGTTGACGTTGACCTTGTCCATCAGGTCTTGCTGGTAGGTCACGTCGGTCACCTTCGAGTGCCTCTTCAGCTCAGACGAGATCCACTTCAGCGAGTCGCCGTTGGCGTAGTCGGCATTGAGCTGAAGCTCGAGGGTGGCCACAAAGGGGTTGACACCAAGGAACTCGGTTGGGTCGGTGCCCATGGCAGCCGACTGTTCCTTGAGGGCTTGTTCTTTGCTCACATAGAGTATTTCCTTGGCAAAGGGCCTGCCTGACAAGCGCTTGCAGAGCTGCCGTGCTTCCTGGTCGCTGGCGCTGTCGGCCAGCATCACCGTCACTGTTAGATTCTCTTTCACCCACTTCGACAGGTTGTGGGCGGTAAGCATGGACAGTACCATCAAGCCAAGCAACACCAGCACCAGCGTGGTACTGATGCACAGCGTGACGAACTGAAAGCCATGCCTATGCGCAGTAGTCTTTCGTCTTCTTCTCATGTCAAGAATAAGTGTAGTACACCTAAAATTGCTGCAAAGTTAGTAAAAAGAAGTGAATAAACAGCTTTGCTTTTCACTTTTTCACACTTTTTTCTTTACCTTTGCACGTAGGCTGCCTTTAGGCTTGCCAGTCCAGGGGCGGCAAGCAAGGCTCCCGTGGCCTTGCTTTTGCAGTCTGCCTGCAATTGTCGTTCTCAACACAGGTTTTTGCGTTGTCTTTTTACCGAAAAATAGTTGGCTGGTTTTCAGCGTGTTACGCTTTGCGAAAAAAAAGCACTGACTTTTGCAAAATAGTCAGTGCTTTAGGAAAAATAGTCAGTGCTTTTCGAGCAATAGTCAGTGCCTTTGCTCTGACAGCCAATTCGGGGTGATTTCCTACCCCACGATGGTGTAGCGTGCAAACTTGAGCAGGAGCTG
>Ga0247608_10001512_pt1 | contig 31824 bp, 22 predicted proteins | sample 176DNAGHGlowgp2_FD_193490 | JGI IMG/M metagenome (GOLD analysis project Ga0247608, IMG submission 193490) | Sheep rumen microbial communities from Palmerston North, Manawatu-Wanganui, New Zealand - 1766 DNA GHGlow gp2 | ecosystem: Host-associated > Mammals > Digestive system > Stomach > Rumen ...
ATGTTACCGCCGTCCCCTCACCGACCGGTGGCCGAATCTGGCAGTGCTCCGCAGTCTCTCCAAATTCTTTGCGGTACCCGGTCTCAGGATCGCCTATGCCGTAATGAATAACGAAGGTATAGCCGGACTGATCGATGCAGCCACCACGCGGAACAATATTGCCACCCTGTCGGCCATAGCCGGTATCGAGATGCTGAAGGATGAGGCGTATATCGAGAATTCCCGTTCCACCGTTCATACGGAGCGCAGCCTTGTGTATCTCGCCATGAAACCGTGCCGTACCATCAAGCTCTATAAACCCGACGCAAATTTCATGCTGGTACGGCTCATGAAGGAAGGACTCACCTCCTCACAGGTTGCGGAGCACTGCAGCAAACGGGGCATAATGATCCGTAAATGCGATGACATGAGAGGTCTTTCCAATCAATATATAAGGTTCTGCTTCATGAATCCGAAACAGAATGACCTGATGGTAAATACACTTCTGGAAATCGTATGATAACAACGTAAAAAAGGACAGTTCCCGGAATGATGATATGCTACCCCCAAGTAGGACACTAAAATATAAAACCTACTTGGGGGTAGCATATCACAACCAGGTTGCCCTTTTTTGTTTTTAAAAACAAACTGACTTCCTCCCACATCTAAAGATATCTTTTCATCCGGTTCCGGCAACTATTCACGTACCCTTCAATCCGGTCTATTCTTTGCCCATGGCACGCTTAAGTATACCGGTATACCAGTCGATCAGCTGGGTGCCGAACATCACTGCAAGATACAATCCGATACATAAAGAAGGCCCGAAGGGAATATGTTCCTTTCCTCCCTTCTTCTTGCGAAGCATAACGGTGATCCCGACAGCGCCTCCTACGATGGCCCCCATGAAGAAACCGCTGACAATGATCTTCCAGCCCAGCAGGAATCCCGCTGCAGCCATCAGCTTCACATCACCTCCGCCGAATGCCCCGGAAATGATGAGATTGATCAGGATCATGGGGCCTGCAATAACCAGCATACCCACTATACGGTTCACTATGGTGAGCGCGGAGAAGGGCTCCGTACCCCGGAAGGTAAGTATCGAAAGTCCGCCAAGGGCAAGGATCATAAGATTCAGGGAGAATGGGATCTCCATGGTATCCAGATCTATCATGGCTTCAAGAAGAAGGATAAGCGTAAATGCCATAAGTGTCCACGTCGCAGCATTTACTCCATAGCGGACCGCAAGGCCTGCAGAAGTGCCTCCTCCGAGGATTATGAACGCCGCAAGCCTGCCGGGACGTTCTTTGATAACATCCTTCACCGGCATATGTACCAGCTTTGCCTCGGCTTCCTTCCTTGCCAGAAAAGCTTCCTTTTCTTTCTTTGTCATTTTACCGTCAACATCTTCATCATAGTCTTCGCGGGCACGGATATAAGCATCCCAGCGTCTGTTGACTATGGCCAGGGCTACCGATATTACCGTACCGATGAAGATGAATAAAATGATCCATACTGTCTGCATATCATTCTCCCGGATTATACTGCACTCTGAAGCTTCATTATCAATCCTCAGCTTCTTCTTTTCTGAGTTCTATGCCAAGCTCCTCAAGCTGAACCGGATCCACCACATTCGGCGCCTCGCTCATAAGGTCGGATGCATCCTTAACCTTCGGGAAGGCTATAACCTCACGGATGGAATCACATTTGCACATCAGCATGAGCAGACGGTCAAGACCGTAAGCCAGTCCTGCGTGCGGGGGTACCCCGTACTTAAATGCCGTAAGCAGGAAGCCGAACTTGTCGTTGGCGCTCTCCTTAGTAAGACCGATAACCTCAAACATCTTTTCCTGAATATCGTTCTGGTGTATACGTACCGAGCCTCCGCCGATCTCAACGCCGTTCAGTACGATATCATAGGCCTTTGCACGTACTGCGCCCGGATCCGAATCAAGCTTGTCGATATCCTCCTCCATCGGCATGGTAAAGGGATGATGCATGGCAACAAAGCGGTTTTCGTCCTCGCTCCACTCAAGCAGCGGGAACTCCGTGATCCATACAAATCTATATGTATCCCTGTCAAGAATGCCCATTTCTTCCGCCATGTGACAGCGGAGAGCGCCCAGAGTCTCAAGCACGAGCTTCTTCTTTGCATCGGCAAGGATCAGCACCAGATCGCCTGCGCCCGCGCCTGCCCTTTCCTTTATTGCGGTAAGCTCCTCAGGAGTCATGAACTTGGCAAAGCTGCATTTCTCTTCTCCGTCCGGAGAGATCGAAATGTAAGCCAGGCCCTTCATACCGTAGCCCTTGACGAACTCGGTCAGGGCGTCCAGCTTCTTTCTTGCCATTCCGCCCATACCCGGAACCGTGATGCAGCGTACAGTTCCTCCGGCAGAAAGGGCTCCGGAAAATACAGCAAATTCCGTACCTGCAACAACATCGGAAAGATCCTTAAGCTCCATATCAAAACGAAGATCCGGCTTATCCGAGCCATAGCGCTCCATGGCTTCATGCCAGGTCATCCGCTGTATCGGCAGCGGAACGTCCACGCCTATGGCCTCCTTAAAGATCCGCTGCAGAAGACGTTCATTTACATCGATAACATCGTCCACATCCACAAAAGAAAGCTCCATATCGACCTGGGTGAATTCCGGCTGACGGTCAGCGCGGAGATCCTCATCACGGAAGCATTTTGCGATCTGGAAATATCTGTCGTAGCCGGAGCACATCAGCAGCTGCTTGAACAGCTGCGGAGACTGGGGGAGTGCATAGAAGGTTCCCTGATGGATACGGCTGGGGACAAGATAATCCCTTGCGCCCTCAGGTGTTGACTTGCAGAGTATTGGGGTCTCGATCTCCAGGAAGCCTTCCTCTGCCATAAATGCACGTACAGCCGTGGTCACCTTGCTGCGCAGCATGATATTTGCCTGAATGTCAGGGCGGCGCAGATCAAGGAATCTGTATTTAAGGCGGATATCCTCTTTTGTCTTACTGTCTGCCTCAATGGGGAACGGCGGAGTTTCAGCCTCGGCAAGAACACGGAGAGAATCCGCGATCAGCTCGATCTCCCCCGTTTTCATATTCTCATTCACTCCGCCGGCACGCAGCTCAACCTTACCGGTCACGGCGATAACGAATTCGCTTCTCAGCCTTCCGGCACGTTCGAAGACCTCCGCACCTGCGGTCTTTTCCTCAAAGATTATCTGAAGCACGCCGGACCTGTCCCTGAGATCGGTGAATACAATACCGCCCTTATTGCGGCTCTTCTGTACCCAGCCCATAACCGTAACCTGCTGTCCGACATTTTCCTTTGTAAGCTCCGCACACCTGTGAGACCTCTTAAGTCCCTTCATGGATTCTGCCATTTCTAGACCCATCTCCTTATCTAAATTTTTACTTCGTAAGAGTTTACCACATTCCATCAAAGAAAACAACGACAAGTCGGGGACGGTTCCCAAAATACCGGAAACCGTCCCCATCCCGCTACTGCACAAGATATCCTGCAGAATTAAAGCTGTATTCCTTACCGTCAATGATCAGCTTAGTATTCTTTGCATACCAGCCCTTGGTATCACCGTACCACCAGCCCTTGCTGCTCTTTTTCCATGAAGCCTTTGCCTTATACGTCCATGTACCGTCCTTATTCAGCCAGTAGCCCTTGCAGTATTCAGCTGACGCCATGTTACCGTTTGATTTAAAGAAATACCATTTGCCGCTTATCTTCTTCCAGCCCGTTTGCATTACTCCGGAACCGGAGAAATAATACCACTTGCCGGAAAGCTTCTTCCAGCCGGTGACCATACGGCCTTCTTTATCGAAATAGTACCATTTACCGCTGATCTTATTCCATCCGGTCAATTTATTTCCGTCGGAATCTCCATAAAACCAGTTCTTTCCTTCCTTGTACCATCCTGTCTTCTTTACCGCCGGATCATCAGGATCATGGAATCCCGTTTCTCCCTTAACATCCAGAAGGACAATGGCCTGACCATAGTACTCATCGATTCCATCTATATAAACCACATACTCGCCGGCCTTCGTCGGAATTCCGGAAAGCTTTTCTACTCCCTCCAGGACCTTATCCCTGTCTGTTTCCATACTGTCCAGGTCGCCGCTTCTGGTAAGATAGGTAACCTTATAGTCCTTACCCTCTGTAAGAGTCGTTCCTTCCGCCATCACAACCGGGGCACTGAGGGCACTCAGGTCGATGAAGAATCTGTCGCACATACGCCAGCCTTCTTTTTTAAGGTAGCCTGGGAAGTTGATCTCCGCACATATCCAGTTCAGGGAATGGCAGTCCATGATATAGCATGTAGCCTCAACCCTGACATTCGGATTGTCCTTCAGCACTGCAGCCACCAGATATTCGGTGAAGCCGCTCTCCTGATTTTTATCCGAATCAGCAAGACCGTAAGGTGATTTCACTTCTTCGAGCCTGCTCTCGTCTGCCGCTTCATCATACCAGGTATGGAAGATGGAAAGCTCGTACAGCTCGGGGGACACAACCTGTCCTTCCTCATCAAGTACCGTGATATTCAGATCACGGTAAGCGTCATTAGGTGAATCGATGTAATAAAAATGTGTCCAGTCATACATACTGTCTCCGTCAAAGCAGATCCTGTCCAGCTGAACATTTCCGTCAGCATATGCAACCCCTGTTCCTGCAAAAAGCGCCGTTATCACCAATAATGCCGATAACAGCATAACCTTTGTCCATCTGACTTTTCCTTTCATTCACTGTCCTCCCTTCACTGCATATAGTTTTTTGAATGAACACCCCATCAGTCTCTGAAGAATTCCCTTATCTCCGTATATCCTTCCGCTGCAAGCTGATCCTTCTGGAATTTCTTGTTCTTTTTCATCAGAACCACGTTAACGGTGCCTCCGGCCTCGCGTTCAGCCTTTGCCTTCTCCAGGATTTCCGACATTTTTTCCACCGGCATCCCCTTCTCGATGAGCCACGCCGTCTTCCCTGCAGACCCCGGAACCTTAAAATCCTGTTCCAGCAGCAGCATGATAATGCGCTCAAAGCCGATGGAGAATCCGCAAGCCGGCGTGTTCTGTCCGGTGAAACGGCCGATCATTTCATCGTATCTTCCGCCGCCGCCTACAGATCCGCCGTACTCATCCATGGAGATCTCGAAGATCGGTCCCGTGTAATACGACATTCCGCGCACCAGTGTGGGATCGAAAAACATTCTGAAATCCGCCGCCTTTGCCCCCTCAACGCTGTCAATGATTCCTATAAGATCTTCCGCCACAGCCGGATCAAGATATCCGTCAAGCCTGTCCTTCAGCTGACTTATCCTGTCCGTACTTCCGTCATTTCCGTCAAAAAGCCCGAGATACTTATCAACGGAAGCTTCCGGATGTCCGGCAGAAATGAGTTCCTCGCGAACGCCGTCCAGCCCTATCTTATCCATCTTGTCAAGGGCAATGAAAACGGCATCATAATCCGCTTCCGCAAAGCCGCAGGAAGCAGCCATTGCCTTAAGTATCCGTCTGTCATTTATACGGATGGTAAAATTCTTAAATGAAAGCTTACCCAGCAGGGTGGTTGTTGCAAGGATAAGTTCTATCTCAGCAATACTTGAGGCTTCCCCCAGAATATCGATATCACACTGCATGAACTGGCGGTATCTGCCGCGCTGCGGGCGGTCTGCGCGCCATACCGAACCCATCTGAAGCGCCTTGAATGGGCTGGGAAGGTCGTTTGCGTTATTGGAGTAGAACCGGCAGAGGGGAACCGTTAAGTCATAACGGAGACCGCCGTCCACGAGATCCAGCTCCTCCTTTGCATTCTCCAGCTGCAGCTTCTCTCCCCGCTTCAGGATCTTGAAGATGAGCTTCTCATTTTCACCGCCCTGTTTGGATGACAGATTTTCAATATGCTCCACCGCCGGCGTTTCGATGGGTGTAAATCCGAAGGTTCTGTAGGTCTCCTTGATCTTTGCGATACAGTAGTCCCTTATCTCCATCTCCCTGGGAAGTATATCCTTCATGCCGGTAACCGGCTTTTTCTTCATTGCCATTTATGCTCTCCTTTATTTCTTGTACCGGCCGGGACTCAGAACCTCAGCTCGTGCTCCGTCGCGGTCCTCTTTCTTTCTATCATTTCCTCTATACGCATGAGGTACTGGTCTATATTCTTAACATCCTCCGCCCTGTCTATTCCTGTCACATCCCCGGTCTCCGGGTCCATCCGGAGCACTCTTGTAACCGATCCCGCTCCCGCGGCAAATATATCCACCTTTTCCTCTATGATCAGCACATTATATATGCAGGGTTTCTTCGCGTAACCCACATTTTCGAGATTCCCCGATATATTCTTCTGGCGGTACAGGTAGTAGGGCGTAAGTCCCATTTTACGTGCGGAAATATCCGCCAGCCGAAGCATCCTGTCTGTATCCCTATGAACGGTCTTAGTGATCATTTCGGGCTGATTTTTCAGCTCCGACGCCCTCTTTACCGCAAGGGAATGCACAGTCAGGCTGTCCGGCAGCAGCTTCTCGATAACTCCGAGAGTATAACGCATGTCTTCCGCGGTTTCCTCCGGAAGTCCCGCGATAAGGTCCATGTTGATATGGTAATCTCCCACCTCTCTTGCCATACGGAAGGCCCTCATCACATCGTCAGAGGTATGTGCCCTTCCGATCAGCTGCAGCGTCCTGTCACGCATGGTCTGGGGATTGATGCTGATACGGCTCACCTTATGCCTCTTCAGCACCACGAGCTTGTCTCTGGTAAGACTGTCCGGTCTCCCTGCTTCCACCGTATATTCCCGGAGATCAGAGAGATCGAAATTCGCTTCTATGGCCGCCAGCAGCTGATCCAGATGTCCCGCATCCAGAGAGGTCGGCGTACCTCCCCCGATATATATGCTGACAAGCCGTCTTTTTCGGTTGATGAAGGAAATGATCTGCAGCTCCCTGATCAGGCAGTCCATATAATCCGCTATCGCATCCCTGTACATATCTATGGGATATGAGGTAAATGAGCAGTAAAGACAGCGGCTCGGGCAGAAGGGTATCCCGACATAAAGGCAGTAATCCCTGACCGGGTCCACCGAGGAAAGGATCTCCTGCTCACGCTCCGCCACATCCACCGCAAGCGTTGCCTTCTCTTCGGAAACCATATAGGCTTCCATATATCCGTCAATGATATCATTTCTCTGAAGCCCGTCCTTAAGGGCTTTTGTAGCGATCTTGGTAGGTCTCATTCCCGTGAGGCTTCCCCAGGGAAGTTCTCTTCCGGTATATTCGCAGAGCAGCCTGTAGGCGGCCAGCTTCAGCTTGTTCCTGAAGCGGGACTTATCCTCGTACTCCCCGTTGATATAAGCGGTAAAAACAACCTTTCCCCCCTCCTCAAGCCTGAGCCGGGTATGCTTCTCCATATAAAGCGCAGTAAAAACAAACCGGAATTCCTTATAAAGCTCCCGGCTGTAATCGGCAACCTGATTCGGAGATACTCCCGTGATCCGTTCTCCGGAATAGAAGGCCTGGAGCATGGCACGGAGATCATTGGTATAGGATGTGTCATTTTCCACCAGAAGGATCATACTCGCACTTCCTTATCGCTTTTTTGATGAAACGGGTACTCTGTTTTCGGTCAGAAATACATATTATCCGCGATCTCGCGCTGAATGGTAGTCGGGTCATCATGCCCCGGGAAGACCAGTGTCTCCTCAGGCAGGGTAAGCAGCTTCTTCTCTATACCCCGCAGCAGCTCCCCGCTGTTTCCGCCGGGGAAATCCGAGCGGCCGATGCTTCCGCGGAACAGGGTATCCCCGTCAAAAAGAAGATGCTCTTCGGGGAAATAGTAACAGATACCGCCGGGAGTATGTCCGGGGATCTCTATACATTCGATCCTTGTTCCCAGATATTCCAGCACCTCTCCGTCCTTTACGGTACGGTCAGCCTTCATGCTGAAGTCGGAACCTATAAAGGGCGCCGCCAGATTCAGCTCCGGGTTCTCAAGAAAGGCTGCGTCCTTCTCTCCGATGATCACCGGAACCTCGGGATACTCCTTCTTCAGACGCGGAACCGCCATGCAGTGGTCAAAATGGCCGTGGGTAAGAAGGATGGCTTTGAGGATCAGGCCCTGCTCCTCTATCATTTTTACGATATGTTCACCGCTCTCTGCGGGATCTATGATCACCGCATCCTTAGTTTGTACATGATGGACCGTATAGCAGTTGGTAGCCACCGGTCCAAGGACAGCGGAAATGATATTTAACTCGCTCATGTTAGATTCCTTTCGTATCAGCCGGTTGTACGCTCTATATCTATGATACCCTCAACATTTCGTATCTTTGCCGTAAGATGGGCCAGCTGATCCTTGGAATGAACTCCGAACTGCATGGAAATGGTGATCTTCCCCTGCTTCGACGTTCTTACCGTCATTCCCTTTATCGCCACCTCGGTCTCTTTAAAGATCTTGGAAATGTCATATACTACGCCCTGTCTTCCCGAGGAGTAGATATTTATCTCGGTAAGGTACTCTGCCTGTGCCGATGAATCGGCCCCCTCTGCCCATTCCGCATCTATAAGCCGCGTGCGGTCGGACTCGTCCATGCACAGGATATTGATACAATCCGTACGATGAATGGAGACGCCTCTTCCCCGGGTAATGAATCCGACGATCTCATCTCCGGGAACCGGTGAACAGCATTTGGAGAATCTCACGGCAACGTCATGGATACCCTGAACCTTGATGCCGCCCCTGGGTATCTCGTATACATGTCTTCCCCTCCGGATCTCCGAGACAACCTCATCATCGGTCTTATCCTTATCCAGCAGACGGTTTCTCTCATCCTGCAGACGGTTTACGATCTGGCCCTCCTTGATGCCGCCGTGTCCGACAGCAGCCATCAGGCTGTCCCAGTCGGGGAAATTATATTTCTTAAGGGTAAGGGCCATCAGCTCGGGTGTCAGAAGCTCCGACAGGTTCAGGTTCTTCGCCTTGCAGTAATCCTCTATGGCTGCCTTTCCCTTTTGGATATTGTCCGCCTTATGTTCCTGCCTGAACCACTGGTTTATCTTGGTCCGGGCCTGGGAACTGCGCACGATCTTCAGCCAGTCCTGGCTGGGTCCCTTGGAATTACCCGAGGTGATGATCTCGACCCGGTCACCGCTGGATAGCTGCGTCTCTATGGGAACCATACTTCCGTTGATACGGGCGCCCACCATGGTATTTCCCACCGTTGTATGGATAAGATATGCGAAATCTATGGTGGTAGAGCCCTTCGGAAGGGTCTTTACATCTCCCGCCGGAGTAAAGACATATACCTGGTCGGTAAATAGATCCAGGTCCGTCTTCACAACGTTCATGAATTCCTTATTATCCTCTGTCTCATTCTGCCACTCCAGGATCTCGCGAAGCCAGTTCAGCTTCTCCTCCTCACGGGTGACACTCTTGGGGCCGCCCTCCTTATATTTCCAGTGTGCGGCGATACCGTATTCCGCAGTACGGTGCATCTCGTAGGTACGGATCTGGATCTCAAAGGGCCGTCCCTCACGCCCGATAAGGGTGGTATGAAGGGACTGATACATATTCGCCTTCGGCATGGCGATATAATCCTTGAAACGTCCCGGTATGGGCTTGTATTTCTCATGAATGATACCCAGCGCGGCATAGCAGTCCCTAACCGTTTCCACCTTGATACGCAGTGCAAAGATATCATAGATCTGATCCAGCGTCTTATCCTGGGTCTTCATCTTCTTGAATATACTGAATATGTGCTTGACGCGTCCGTCGATCTCAGCCTCTATGCCGGCTTCCCTTATGTATTCGCGCACCTCATCCACCATCTGATGGATGAAATCCTCACGTTCCGTCAGCCGCTCATCGATCTTCTGCTTCAGTTCCTTATAGACATCCGGATACAGATACTGCATACAGAGGTCATCCAGCTCGATCTTGATCTTTGATATACCCAGCCTGTGTGCCAGCGGAGCATAGATATCCATGGTCTCTCTGGACTTTTCGATCTGTTTTGCCGGGGACTGGTACTGCAGCGTCCTCAGATTATGCAGACGGTCTGCAAGCTTGATGATGATAACGCGTATATCCTTCGCCATGGCGAGGAACATTTTACGCAGGTTCTCCGCCTGGATCTCGATCTTATCCTGAGACAGATTCAACTGAGTCAGCTTTGTAACGCCGTCCACAAGCAGCGCTACCTCATCCGAGAATTCCTTCGCCACCTCTTCCTTGGTCATCGCCGTATCTTCCACAACATCATGCAGAAGTCCCGCAATGATAGTCTCCTTATCCATCTCCAGCTCTGCCAGGATGATCGCCACACAGATAGGATGAATGATATACGGTTCACCCGATTTACGCTTCTGTCCCTGATGGGCATCGTCTGCCACATGGTATGCCTTCTCTATCAAAGAGAAATCATCCGAAGGGTGATAAAGGCGGATCTTACGGATTAGCTCCTTATACAGTTCCTCCGGTGGCGTAAAATCCGCCGGTGTTGCAAGCACATCCTTCTCCTCGGTCTTTTCGATCTTTATTCTCTGATCCGACATATCTCTCCCTCCTTTCTTTCCTGCTCTTTTAAAAACAAAGGGTTACTGTCCGGCACCGCTCCTCCGGATTTATTCACCCTCATATTTCAGAATGCTGTCGAAATCGTATTTCCCAAGAACCTCGCGGCCCTTAAGATCCACCAGCTCCATAAGTGCGATGATCTTTGCGACCTCACCGCCTGCCATTTCCACAAGACTCGCGGCCGCGGAAAGTGAACCTCCTGTAGCCAGAAGATCATCCACAAGAACCACCTTCATTCCCGGCTTTACCGATTCCTCATGTATCTCTATGGTTGCAGACCCATACTCCAGGTCATAGGATTGTTCCAGGGTCTTCCTGGGGAGCTTGCCCTTCTTGCGTATCAGAAGAACTCCCTTATGCATGTTGTACGCCAGGGTAGCTGCAAAAAGGAAGCCCCTCGCCTCAATACCTGCCAGCATATCGAAATCCAGGCCTTCCAGCTTTTCAGCAAGGGCGTCAACAGCCATCCTGTATCCGTCCGGGTCTTCAAGCACACCGGTCACATCCCTGAATATTATCCCCTTCTTTGGAAAATCAGGTATACTGACCACATAATCCTTAAGATCTTTCATTTTACTCCTCCGTGCTTTTTCTGTAATGAACCAGCATGCACTCCGGTCTTCGTTCTCCCCGGAATTCATTTACCGAAACCTGATACATCAGGTCTATTTTTACAATATCCTTTATTGTATCACATTCTTTATCTCCAGACCATATTTTTATGTCCTGAAAGAGTTCTTCTCCCTGAAAAACAATCACCTCGGAACAGTAGCCGTGCTTATTCTCCAGCCTGAGCCTTAATGTTGCGCCGTCCCTGCCCATTCGTCTTATCTTCCGGACGATCAGTCCACGTTCGGCGAACACGGGCTTTGGATTACCGTTTCCGAAAGGTTCCAGCTGCTCCAGCTGCTCCGCAAGGTCAAGCGAAACATAGGAAACCGGCATGGGAACATCCAGGTATACCTTCTCTATCAGCTGGTCGGCGGTCAGTCCGTCCGAAGCATTAAGCCTTTCCGACAGCGTACGCAGAACATCCCTCCTTATGGTAAGCCCCGCAGCCATCTTATGACCTCCGAAACGCTCCAGCAGTTCAGAAACGGCCGAAAGGGATTCAAACATATTATATTCCGGTATGGACCTTCCCGAGCCCTTAAGAAGCTCCGGGTTATCCTCCGACTCGGTAAATACTATCACCGGACGGTAATACCTCTCCCTGAGCTTTCCCGCCACTATACCGGCAAGAGATTCATGCAGACCCGGGATAAGCAGGACTATAACGTGATCCCTCTCCGCCGTACCCGATTCTTCGAGAAAGCCCGCCGCCCATTCAACGCCTTCTTTTGTAGCGGTCTTACGGCTTTCATTCAGCTCCTTCATCTCTTCCGCCAGCCGTCCGGCTTCTTTTGCGTCCTCAGTCATCAGCAGCTTCATGGCCTCCAGCGCGGAGTTAAGGCGGCCCTCTGAATTGATACATGGCCCTATGATAAAGCCCAGATGATAAGCCGTTATCTTCTTTCCGTCAAGCAGTCCGGCAGCGGAAAGCAGCGCCCTGAGGCCTGTACATTCCGTCTCCGGCATCGCCAGCATTCCCTCCCTCACCACGATGCGGTTCTCATCCGTGATGGGCATTACGTCGCAAACCGTGCCCAGGGCGACAAATTCCATTAAATACCCCGGCTCCAAAGCCCTCCCCATCAGTCCGGACAGCACCTGCATCAGCTTATAGGCCACCTCCACACCGCAGATATCCTTAAAGGGATACGGATCGCCGGGCTGCCAGGGATTAACGATCGCGTCCGCCTCCGGCAAAAGCTCCTGTACCTGGTGATGGTCGGTCACCACCACCGTCATACCCAGCTCCTTAGCTCTTTTTACCGCATCGAATGCCGCCGTGCCGTTATCTGCCGTAAGCAGCGTATCCACGCCATCCTTTTCCGCTTCCTCAACAAGCCGCACATTCATTCCGTAGCCGTCCCTGACCCTGTCGGGGATATCATAACTCACATCGGCATCAAGTCTTTTAAGCGCCTTCATCAGAACATAGCAGGAGGTTACCCCGTCCACGTCATAGTCTGAAATGATACGTATCTTCTTTCCTTCCCTTATCTTTTCAGCCAGCAGCAGAGCGGCCGCTTCACAGTTTTTCAGCAGCTTCGGGTCAGGAATATCGGAAAGCGTTCCGTACAGGTATTTTTCCTGTTTTTCCGGAGTGTCCTGTCCACGGTTAACCAGTATCCTTGCCATGACCGGATCTATGCCCAGTCTCTGCCCGATCTCCCGGAAATCCGCCCTGAAGGCGTGCATATGCCATTCCACAGTTCTTGCCATTGTGACTCCTTTAAGCTTCTTTTTACGAAATAAAGCCACAGGCAAGCCTGTGGCTTTATTTACTCGATGTTCTTTATGCCTTAGCCGGCTGCTGCTTGGCGTCCTTATCCGACGCAATCTTCTTCCTTCCTATGTGTTTCTTCAGGAACAGCCACAGCGGGCCGGTGATGAAGATGGAGGAATACAGACCGCAGAGAAGTCCTGCGATAAGTGTCAGCGTGAATTCCTTAAGGGAAGCAACGCCGACGATATACAGCATAAGTATTGTAGCGAAGGTAGTCAGTGTGGAATAAATATTTCTCGTCAGAGTCTGGGAAATACTCGTATCCACAATAACATCATAATCATCCTTCATACTCTTCAGGTTCTCACGGATACGGTCAAAGATGATGATCGTAGCATTGATGGAGTAACCCACAATGGTAAGCATACATGCGATAAATGTGCCGCCCACGCTCAGATATGCCACGGAATAAACCATGAACACTATCATGACATCGTGTATGAGGGCGATAACCGCTGCCGCACCGAAACGCACATCCGAGAAACGAAGGGCAATGTAGATCAGCATCAGTATCGATGCCACTACCACAGCGATGATCGCGTCTCTCTGCATTTCACTTGAAATGGTGCTGCTTATGTTCTGTGAATCGATCTTATCATCCGTCAGACCGAACTTATCCTCGAGCGCCTTGTTAACAGCCGTACGGGTGGTCTCGTTCAGCTCCGAGGTCTTAAATACTATCTGATTTGTATTATCTACTGTCTGGATCTGAATGGTTCCAGCCTGAATGCCTGCAGCATCGGCGATCACCGGTGCGATCTCACTCTCGGCCTCTGCCAGGGTATACTGCTTGTCAAAGGTTACGGTGGTGGATGTACCGCCGCTGAACTCAAGGCTGAAGTTCAGGACATCTCCACGATGATCCATATTCTTATTCACAAACATGAAACCTATACCGCCGACGATAAGAACCAGCGACAGCAAGCCGGTAACCTTGAAAGCTTTTGTAAACTTTAAAACCTTTCTTGTCTTTGCTTCACCGTAAAGCTTCTTGTTCGTAACGCCCAGGTTGGCAAATGCCCCCAGCAGCACACGGGTGACGACCAGCGCCGTGAACATGGAAAGGAGGATACCAAGGATAAGAGTCTTTGCGAAGCCCTTAACCGAACCGGAACCCATCCAGAGCAGAACGACGCCCGCAATGATGGTAGTAACGTTACCATCGAAGATGGCCGAGAAGGCCTTTGAGAAGCCGTTTTTGATAGCGGTCTTTACTGTCTTTCCGTCAGCGATCTCCTCCTTGATACGGGTGAAGATGATGACATTCGCATCCACGGCCATACCTATTGACAGAATGATACCGGCGATACCCGGAAGGGTAAGGGAGATACCAAGTGTCTGCAGGAAGAACAGCTCAAGGATAACATATACGGAAAGTGCGATAGATGCAATGAATCCGGGGAAACGGAATACAATGATCATGATCAGGAACACGATCCCGAGACCGATGGCACCCGCAAGAAGCGATGTATTCACAGCATCCGTACCCAGCTTTGCACCTACTACCTGTGAACGGAGTTCACGGAGAGTAAGGGGAAGGGCACCGATCTTGATGGTGCTTGCAAGAGATTCAGCTTCTTCGTATGATGAAATGCCGTTGATCTCGGCGCTTCCGCCGTTGATAGCTTCGTTAACATTCGGGGCGCTTACGACCTGTCCGTCATATACGATATAAAGAGGCTTGCCGATACTTGCAGCGGTAACTTCCGCAAATTTCTTCGCGCCTTCATCCGTAAACTGAAGGGATACTACATTTTCCTTGGTTCCCTTCGTCTGGTCCTCTCTGATGCCGGCAGATGCTTCCTTTACATCGGAGCCTGTCAGTGCGGCATCATAAGGTCCCTGGTTATAGAAGCCATCGATATTCTCGGAATCGATGAATTCCAGTGTTCCGGGGCGTCCCAGAGAATCCAGGATCTCATTCGGGTCATACTTGCTGGTATCTACAGGGATCTCGACAGTGAGACGGTTGCTGCCTTCACGGTAAACCTCACCATCGGTACTGTAGTTATCAACTCTTCGCTGCAGCTTGTCCTGTGTTGCTGCGATAGCCGCGTCGGTTGCATCATCCTCGACGATCTCATAGGTGACGCTGACGCCGCCCCGAAGATCAAGACCCAGTATAATGTCCTCTGCACGACCTGCCTTCTCGGAACCCAGTCCGAAGATAATGGTATATACCATTCCGGCCACGAGCAGAACAAAGATGATCAGGGCCAGCACCGCATTTCTCTTTGCTTTCTTCATGGTTTCACTCCTTAACTACCTGCCGCGGACTTCTGCCGCAGCTTATGTACTGCATCCGGTTTCCCGGTCAAAAAATATAACACGTCATTCCGTTTTGGAATGGCAGATATCATCCACATCACAGCTGTCCCGGTCCTCGCAGTCCGAAGCCTTCTCCGTGGATATATTAATATCAGCAAGCGCCGCCTTCATCATCAGCGCGCACTCAACCCTTTTACGTTCCAGTTCACAGCCGATATCATAGGCTTCGAGGATCTTTCCGTGGAATGAATAAGCATTGGCCGCACAGCCTCCGCTGCAGTAAAACCGCGCAAAGCAGGTCTTGCATTTCTCCTTTGCGTATACATTATTGCACTTGAATTCATCCACGATCTCAGTCTTTTCTATGCCCTTCCACACATCACCCAAAAGGAAAGCTTCATTTCCGACGAACTGATGGCAGGGATAGAGATCACCCCAGGGTGTGACTGCAAGATATTCGGTTCCCGAGCCGCAGCCGGACAGTCTTTTATACACACAGGGTCCGCCTGTCAGATCGATCATGAAATGAAAAAATGTTACCGGATTCCCGTTCCTGGCCTCATCCACCAGAGTCTTCGCCAGTATATCATACTGTTCGCAGAGCTTCGGCACGTCCTCCTCACGGATCGCATAATCCTCCTCCGGAGGAGCGACCACGGGTTCCATGGAGATCACATTAAAGCCTTCCCTGATAAATGTCTTCACATCCTCGGCAAAATCAAGATTGTGACGGGTATAGGTACCCCTGATGTAATACTCGCCTTTCCGTTTCTTCTGAAACTCCTTATATTTCGGAAGGATCAGGTCATAGCTTCCCTTTCCGTTCCGCGTGGGACGCATGGCGTCATTCACCTCGCGTCTCCCGTCGATGGAGAGCACCACATTCTTCAGTTCTTTATTTGCGAACTCCGTGACTTCATCATTCAGGAGCACACCGTTGGTGGTCAGGGTAAATCTGAAATGCTTTCCGGTCTCCTCTTCCCGCTTTCTTCCGTATGCCACCAGTTCCTTCACGACCCCGAAATTCATCAGCGGCTCTCCGCCGAAGAAATCCACTTCGAGATTCTTCCGGTTACCCGAATTCGCGATCAGAAAATCAAGCGCGGCCTTACCCACTTCGGCAGACATCAGCGCCCTGTCGCCATGATACTCGCCCTGCCCCGCAAAGCAATACCTGCAGGCCAGGTTGCAGTCATGGGACACATTAAGACAAAGCGCCTTGACCACAGTCTTACGGCGCTTAAAATCTATCACCGCTTCCTGATATCTGTCATCGGTAAAGAGCTTTCCGTCGTCCACAAGCTGCTGTACCGCGTTGTAGGCTTCGGATATATCCTCCGGGCTCTCCTTCGGGAATTCCTTTTTCAGTTCCGAGATCACAGTCTCCCGCGGCCTGTCCTCATAAAGAGCGATCAGCCTGTAGACCAGATCATCCACCACATGCACGGAACCGCTGCATACGTCCAGAACGATGTTATAGCCGTTATTCCGAAATTGATGTACCTGTTTCATTTCACACTCCGGCAAATAGTACTAAGTCGGAAAATCATTCTTACTGATTCTCGCAGCTCTGGTTTCCTACTGTACAGGAGGTCTTGCATGCAGACTGGCATGAAGTCTGGCACTCGCCGCAGCCGCCCTTTTCCTGAGTTTCCTGATAAGTTGTTGTTGTAAGTGTTTTGATTCTTTCCATTATGATTATCCTCCTTCGATCCCTTTCATCAGGGCACACATATCGCACATTATAACACATCCGATTATAAATGCAAACAAAAAAGTTGCGATAGTCCCGGTAAATATGCTATAAATATTAATGATGCCGGGAGCGGTGTCTTTTTTACCCTGCATCATGATATAAAGCATCAGATAAACAAAGAGGAAAAACCATGAAGAAAATACAGATCGAAAGAAAAGAGATCACCCGGGTGGAAGCCTCCGCATCACAGGGTCTTACAACTGCCCAGGCAGAAGAACATGCTGCCGCCGGCTATTCCAACCTGCCTGTGGAACCTTCCTCCAAATCCGTCGGCGGGATCATCGCAGAGAATGTTTTTACCTATTTTAACCTGATCTTCGCCATCATAGCCGTAATACTTATCCTGGCGGGCTGCTGGAGGGATCTTACCTTCATGCCCATAATCATCTTCAATACCCTCATCGGTATCATCCAGGAATTAAAATCCAAGTCCACTCTCGATAAGCTTACAGTGCTGAATGCACCCACAGCAAATGTGGTCCGGGACGGCGTGATAAAGAGTATCCCCTCTGACCAGCTGGTCATAGATGATATCATCGTATTTAAAGCCGGCGACCAGATCCCGGCCGATGCGGTCGTAATAGAAGGAAAGGTTTCCGCAAACGAAGCGCTGCTGACAGGCGAAGCTGATGAGATCGTAAAGGAAAGCGGTTCGGAACTGATGAGCGGAAGCTTTATCGTGTCCGGAAACTGCAAGGCAAGACTCACCGCGGTGGGCGAGGATTCCTATATATCCAAGCTTACTCTTCAGGCAAAGAAGCAGAAGTCGGGAGAACAGTCGGAAATGATCCGCTCGCTCAACAAGATCGTCAAGATCGCCGGCTTCATCATCATTCCCATAGGCGGCCTGCAGTTTTTCCAGTCCTATGTGGTAAACAGCCTTACCTACCAGGAAAGCATCAGGGCTGCAGTTGCTTCCGTCATCGGAATGATCCCCGAAGGCCTCTTCCTTCTCGCCAGTATCACGCTTGTGCTCAGTACCGTGCGTCTCGCTGGCAAGAAGGTTCTTGTACATGATATGAAATGTATAGAGACCCTGGCCCGGGTAAATGTGCTCTGTGTGGATAAGACCGGTACCATAACCGAGAATACCATGAAGGTCACGGATTTCATTCCTGTAGATGAAAATGACCGCGATGAGATACACGATCTCCTCTGTGATTTTGCGGCAGCCCAGTCAGCCGACAATATAACCATGGCCGCCCTGAAGGACTATTTCACGACTCCCACGGATGCCAGGATCGTGGGGCATACTGATTTCTCCTCCGAGTTTAAATACTCAAGCGTTACTCTTGAGAAGGCATCCTATGTTCTGGGCGCTCCGGAGTTCATACTGAGGGATGAGTACCAGAAATACCGTGAAAAGATCGAGCTTTACAGCCGCCGGGGCTATCGTGTCCTTGCATTTGCCGGATATGACGGAACGCCGGACGGCAAGGCTCTGACCGCGAAATGTCACGCCATGGCCCTGGTACTTATCACGAACCCTGTCCGGAGTACGGCGCCCGAGACCTTCAGCTTCTTCGAGCGTGAAGGCGTTACCGTAAAGGTCATCTCCGGGGATAACCCCATCACGGTATCCGAGGTTGCAAAACAGGCAGGCGTAAGCGGCGCCGAAAGATATGTGGATGCATCCACTCTCACAACGGATGAATCCATCAAGAATGCCATAGAAAACTATACGGTATTCGGGCGGGTTACACCCGAGCAGAAACGTAAATTCGTCAAAGCGCTTCAGGAGCACGGTCACACGGTTGCGATGACCGGAGACGGTGTCAACGATATCCTTGCTCTTAAGGATGCCGACTGCTCCGTAGCCATGGCTTCGGGAAGTGAGGCTGCCGTTCAGGCGGCCCAGCTGGTGCTTCTGGACTCTGATTTCGTACACATGCCCGAGGTTGTAATGGAAGGCCGCCAGGTGGTAAATAATATGGAGCGTTCGGGAAGCCTCTTCCTCGTGAAGAACATTTTCTCCCTGCTGCTCTCGGTTCTTACCATTATTTTTGCGGTGGTCTATCCTCTGACACCTTCACAACTGACGCTGATAAGCGCCTTTACGATCGGTCTTCCCGCATTCCTGCTGTCCCAGGTACCCGATCATTTCCTGATCAGGGGACACTTCATGAAAAATGTCATGCTGCGGGCATTACCTGCCGCACTGACGGATGTACTGATAGTTCTTGCGATGGTATTCTTCGGTCAGCAGTTCGGCGTTACTCAGGAAGAGATCCAGACAACCTCAGCGATCCTTCTCTGTATCGTCGGTATCATGATAATCGTCAAGATATCAAGACCTCTTACGAATTATAAGCGTTCCGTTATACTGCTCTGTGTGGCGCTGATCATTTTCAGCTTCAGAGCGCTGCACAATGTATTCGGAACCATCAATCTTTCGGATCTTTCAACACGAAGCATCCTGCTCTGTGTAAACTTCGGTATCATGGCCGACGCGCTGATGCATTTCATCACCTACGTCATCCATACCATCGAGGTGCTGATCCTCAAGTTCAGTCCAAATACCAAGCCTACAGACAGGCCTGTTGTATAATACGAACGAAATGGGAGGGAATCTTGTTCCCTCCCGTTTCCTTTCCGTTATACTCCTTACAATACTGTGGATTCCTCCAGAAGCTTTATGATCTCACCCGCATTCCGGAAGATCCTGTCTGCCTTCTCCTTCACCGCATCGTTCGGCTTTATCAGATCGACCACCATCACGGTGAACAGTCCTGCGGCAGAACAGGAAAGGATACCGTTTATGGAATCCTCAACGCCCATGGTGTTCTCCGGAGCGGTGCCCAGTCTTCTGCAGGCCTCCAGATATATATCCGGTGCAGGCTTGCCGTGCTCCACCATATTTCCATAGACTATATCATCAAAATGATCATACAGGCCATGCTTCTTCAGCTGGTATTCAGCTCTTTCCGAAGCTGTGGATGTAGCCATGCCGATCTTTATGCCCTTCCCGGAAAGATACTCCAGAAGCTCTATGATCCCCGGCTTCACATCGAATCCCGGATCCCGTCCGTAGGAATCCACTCCTTCGGTCACTCCCTGCCGAAATACATAATAATCTATACCGGAATGGAAGACTTCATCGAAATGACGCCTGTTAACCTCCTTCGTACCTCCCGCGATCCTGTCACAGAATATCTCCACCAGTTCATCCGGAAGGCCGTACTTTGCAGCCTCTCTGTGTTCCATAATGCGGTAAATACGTTCCGAGTCAAATATGACGCCGTCCATATCAAAAACAACCGCTTCAATCTTTTTTTCAGGCTTTCTTTCCGTCTTCCCCTCTATCTTCTCTTCTGCCTTTCCTTCCATCTTCCGCATCCTTCCGGTCTGATCTACAGGGACTCACTTGTATGGACAACGGTTTCGGACAGCAGAACGATGATCCTCTTCTTCTCTCCGATCTCCAGATCCTCAGGTTTCACTGTAGGATCACTGAGAACCGTCGTAAGCGGAACATCATCCTCCCCGTCCCCGGAAGCCTGAAGTACCGATGTAAGCTCATCACCTCCGGCCTGTGTGCTGCGGCCGTCATCCGATGAAAGAAGCGCGGTTTCGTCCTCCGGTCCGGAGGCTGCCGCATAGCCCTCCATCATGGCTGAAGAATTACTCAGTACATCGGTCTTAAGCTCCAGATCTTCATTGTAGGTATTTGGCCTGCGTGCCCCTTCACTTCTGAAGCTTCCAAGCACATCCGTTGCATCTTCTTTACCAAGGACATCCGTAGCTTCTCCCTGTCCTCCGGGACCGTAATGATCGGATTCCTCATCCTCTGTTCCGAGTACCTCGGTCCTCTCATTTTCCAGTCCGAGCTTTTTATTCCTGCCTCTGCGGCCCGAAAGCTTGCGGTTTCCGGAGCTTGCCGCCTCCGCAGCGGCTTTCTTTGCCCTTTCCTCAAGAGAATCTTCGGCTGCAGGCTGCTCGCTCTGCTCTTCTTCAGCCCCGTCCTTCAGATGACCGCTCTCAAGTTCGGCTTCTCTGGCCCTGATACGTTCCTTATTTCTTCTGTTTGTAAGACCCCTTGTACGGGATTCATACCCTGTAGCCCTTATCGCCTCGATAGCCTTTCTCTGGGTGCTTCCGCTGGCAATGCCTACTGCCTTCGGGATATGCAGTACAAAGAAGAGTACAACCGCAACGATAAAGAAGATGATCGCAATGATCAGGCCTGTATAAAACAGTATACGATATACATCCATCGTGTCATCCCTCCTCTTTTCCGGCAGTACCGTTATGAAGCGCCTGTATCTTCTCCACGTCATTCATACGCTTCATCCAGTTCACATCACTGTCAATACCCGGTATCTTTGAGCCGGCTTCATATACATCCAGGATCTCACGACGTTGTTCTTTTGTGATATTATTGATATTCTTCTCACCCGTTTCGGCATTTGTGGAATAAAGATCCACAAGGAAATTCAGATGCTCCGAATATATCCTGACAAGATTCTCCTGCGTTTCCGAGCCCTTGTTTTCCAGGAATGCCTCAGCTTCCTTAAAGGTCGACACAGCATTATCGATCTCACCGACAGCTCCGTAGATCTTTGCTATACGGATCATTTTCTCCTCATAACCCTTACGATAAGCCTGAGGTTTGGCGTCGCCCTCAGCAGTCGAAGCAGACGTAAGCTTGGCGCTGGCAAAATTAGACACATCCCTGCTGGCATTGATGGCCAGATAATAGTAGTTCTTAAAATCTCCCTTTACCGCCAGCTGGTAATATATCTCGGACAGCGCATTACTGAAGGAATAATAATACTGCTGTGCATTTTCACCGCTGAACTCTTCAATATCCGCCACTGCCTGCGTCATGGCCGAGATTATTGGCTGAACCCGTGCCTCAACCCGTTCCTCATCCTGGGCAGCAACATATGAAGAGATATATCTGGTATAAAGGTTGCCTATGATCTGATAGTTTACATACTTCTGTTCATTGGTATTGTCAAAACGGCTCTGATTATATGTTGCAAAGCTGTTCAGCTTGCCTATCAGACCTGCGATATCCGGATTATTTCCCGAAAGCACGAATGATATGCTCTCATAATAGCTTGCAAGTTCACCGTAATCGGGGTCGTCCGGATCCACCATACGGAAATATTTATCGGCTGCCGCATAATCGGAAAGCTCCGAGAAGTAGGCAAGTCCCAGTCTGTAAAGGACCTCCGAATTCGAGCTTACCTCGGAATTACTGTTATTTATACGGTTTGCTATGGTTGAAAGTCCGTCAACCAGAAGCAGCTTATCCTCGCCCTCGGCATTATCATCCTGGGATGCCCTGATATACAGATCTATATAGCTTACAAAAGCATCCGCATCCGCATCATTTATATCAAATGCACTCTTATACTCGTCCGCCGCAGCCTTGTAATGGCCATTGACCATCTGGTCCCGGCCGGCCTCGATGTGCGTTGAATAATTCTCCTTCTTTGCTTTCTGCAGTCCCGTATTGCCGATAACGGCAAGGATCATGCCCAGGATGGACACAGCTACCGCCGCACCGAAAATATAGATCTTCTTCTTGCTTTCCTTTTTAAAGGATTCATCCAGCTCGGTATAATGATCAAGCGCATACAGCAGCTCTGAGCAGGACTGATAACGATCCTCCGGGTTGGGCTGGGTACACTTCTGGATGATCTGCTCAAGACCCGCGGAAAGAGCCGGATTCCACTGGCGGATCGGCTTGATCTCATACGGCGGTTCGCAGGGATTCATACCCGTGACCATGTGATACATGGTAGCGCCCAGATTATAAATATCGGTTCTTGCATCGGTTTTATATATACCGCGTCCCTGTGCATCACCGAACTGCTCGGGAGCCGCGTAACCCCGGGTACCGAGGGCTGTGGTATCCGCATTGCTCTCTACCGTATATTCCTTCGCGGTACCGAAATCGATGAGCTTTACATCACCCTCCGGGCGGAGCATTACATTTGCCGGCTTCATATCACGGTAAATGATGGGCGGATCCATGGAATGAAGATAATCCAGAGCAGATGCAAGCTCCTTGCCCCATTCAATAACATCTTCCTGAGGCTGTGCTCCTTCTTCCTTCAGTACATCAGCCAGATTCGTACCCTCGATGAAATCCATCACAACATAAATAGTACCGTGGCTGTTGATGATGTCCACGATACGCGGAAGAACGGGATGATCAACATCACGAAGGATGTTAGCCTCCCGCTCAAGTCCTTTCAGAAGTGTCTGGATGCTTTTGGAGCCGTCATTCTTGATCTCCTTGATGGCCCACTGTTTATTCAGACGGTTGTCCATAGCCAGATACACTATCGACATACCACCGCGTCCGATCTCCTTCAGTATTTCATATTTTCCGTCTAATACGGTACCCTCTTTCGTCATCCGTGATAACCTCTTTCGGAACAGTTTTTCTATACAGCATCTTCGCTGGTCCTGATAACGCCCACCGTTATATTATCCTGCTCTCTGCGGCTCTTTACTATTTCGGTCAGATATACACAGCCGTATTTCATATCCTCATCGGATCTGCAGGCATCGGGACCGAGCTTATCCATAACCTCATCATCGGATATCTGATGGCGGAAACCATCCGAACAGAACAGATAGACTGCATTATTCTTTATATGTCCCTTAATAAAATCGGGCTCAACTACCGGAGATGCTCCTACACACTGGAGAAGCACGCTCCTTCTGGGGTCATACATGGCCTGCTCCGGAGTCATCCTTCCCCTGGCCACCTCTCTTGCCACAAAGGTCTGGTCATTCGTCAGCAGCCTTGAGCCTTCCCGGCTCATTTCATATACACGGCTGTCGCCTACATGAACAATGTAGAAACAGTCCTGCATAAGAAGTATCGCCGAGACTGTAGTACCAAGCATGAAATTATTTGCAGAACCATAGCTTCCCAGCTTCCGGTTCTGCTCCTGAATGATTTCATTCCAGTCCCTTCTCAGACTGCCGAGTGAAAAATCCTCTTCCAGCAGACTTTTGGAGAAAGGTCCGTCAAACCATTTACAAAAAGCAAGGATCACTTCCTTGGATGCAAGCTCTCCCTTTTCCAGGCCGCCCATACCGTCGCACACAATGCCGAAGGCGACCTGGCCTCTGGGGGAATCCACTATCCTGATGGCAAGTGAATCCTGATTGGTATTCTTACGGGTACCCGTATCCGTATTATAGGCAGCGGTAAATTCCATACCGTATTTCCTTTCCCAGGCAAAAATGCTCAGACTGATTAGAACTTAAACAGGAACTCCTCGTCACCGAGACGGATCCTTGCGTTGTTGGTAAGGAGAACCTCTTCTCCTTCTTCAAGCTGCTTGCCATTAACATAAGTATGGTTGGTAGACTTGTTATCCTTGATGTAGAAGCCGTCATCCTTACGTGTAATGATAGCATGCTGACGGGAGATGGCGCCGTTTCCGTCGATCCTGTAATCCACACCGCGGTTTGCCTTACCGATCTTGAATACATTCTTTGTTATGATAGTCCGCTCCTCCGTTGTCTCACGGATAAGATAGGGATTAACCTTAATAGCATTCACTGCTGCTGCCGTGGTGAGTCCCTCGGTATTGCCTGTGGCCGTTATCGCCTCGGTTATTCCCACGGTCTCATTTTTCTTCTTACTTCTTGTGCCCTTGCCTGTACGTCCTGCTTCCTTGTCTATGAGCATCTCCGTATTGCTGTGGTCACCGGTCTCCTCAACCACCTCGGCTTCGTGGGCAGCATTCTGGATCAGTGCCGCACGGCTTACCTTCACATGATTGGTTGCATTTCTGGTGCCGCGGGTAGCCTGCTTAGCTTCTTCGGCAAGCTTCTTTGCTCTTGCGGCAAGCTCTTCTATGGTGGGCTCCCTTTCCTCTTCCGGTTCTTCCTCCGGTGCCTCGGAAGTATCCTCTTCTTCATCAGCTGCTTCCCCGGCTGTTTCAACCTCAGCTGTATCTTCTGCCGTATCCTCTGCCTCATCCTCAGCTGTTTCCGGCTCAGCCGCATCTTCTGGTCCTTCCTCGGCATCGGTCAGTTCAACCTCTTCATCCTCTGCGGTTTCGGCTGCGGTTTCTTCATCGGTATCCTCTTCATCATCTCCGATCTCGGGAAGAACCTCATCCTCTCCGCCCAGATCCATCATGAAGCTGGTAATATCCTTCTCCTCCGGCAGAACGGGTTCCTCACCTGTACTGATGACCTCTCCATCCTCGGTGGAAATGCCTTCCTGCTCGTCGAAATCGATGCCGTCATCCTCCATCAGCGCCTCGGTAAGTCCCACCAGATTCCTCAGGTTAAAGCTGTCACCGTTGATGAAGGCGAGCAGCGTTCCGACGTAGGACAGATCCTCATTGATATTATACTGGAAATTGGCGATGAGCTGACGGATAAAACCCTTGAATTCCGTAGACACAGATGCCTCGCTCTCTACCGGAAGGCAGATGAACTGCATTTCAAGAGTATCCTTATCTATGTATACAAAACCCTTATGAAGAAGAATATACTGCAGGTGCAGCGCCTGCTCCTTGCAGCTTATGAGCGCAAGCGCGATATTCCGAAGTATCTTCAGAACAATCTCCTTCTCCATAACGCCGGAGGTATATCTTTCCAGCGACATCTTGCCGGTAACATCGTAAGTAAGATAATCGTAATCATCATCCTGCTCAAAGATCACTCCGACCAGCTCCTTGATCGGTTCCTCTTCCATAAAATCCAGTGTTTCCTCATCCAGCTCGCTTCCCTCTCCCATGATGTAGGTGAGATACCGCTCACTACCGATGTTCTTTGCGTGAAAACTGAATCTTCTCATAACTCTTCTTCCTCCCATATTTTGACTTAAAGTCATATAATGGATCCTTACGGGATCCGTACTGTTCATTTCACCGGGGACTTACTCCTCATCATCTTTCTCAGTGTCATCAACGATCCCGGCTTCTCTCTTCATGTCTTCAACCGTCTTGCCACCGGAACTTATATGCTCCTCATAGGTTTCGAAAAATGCATGCTCGCCGGTCTCTTCATTTACCACATGGTAGTAATAATATCCGTGTTCCGCGGGCACGAGCACTGCCTTGATGCAGGCCAGGCCGGGATTACAGATGGGTCCTACCGGAAGCCCGGCATGCATATATGTGTTGTACGGGGAATCAACCTCCAGATCATTATAGGTAACCGATTCCTTGTTATAAAGCCCCTTGGTTATGGGATACAACACCGTAGAGTCGATCTGGAGCATCATATCCGAATTGAGACGGTTATTGATGACTCCGGCGATTACCGGCCGTTCATCCGCGACCATACACTCGCGCTCGATCATGGATGCCATGGTCACGACCTGAAATGAATTAAGTCCCCTCTCTTCTGCCAGTGCCTGAAGCTCCTCCGTATAATAAACCTCAAAGGTATCCAGCATCCACATCACCAGCGATTCCGCCGTGGTCTTTTCGGTTATATCATAGGTTGCGGGGAAAAGATAGCCCTCAAGCCTGTATCTCACGTTTATTCCCGAAGGCACGTCCTCAAGGAAACGGAACTTGGCCTTGGTAACGGACCTGCAGGCATTTATGAATTCCTCCTTTGTGCAGATCTCCTGTTCCTCGCAGCGCTCCGCGATCTGATCTATGGTGAAGCCCTCCGGTACCACCAGTTTCTGAAGTATACCTTCATTTTTATCCGGGACCGACATGGCTTCCATCATCTGAAGAGTATTCATTCCCGTATTGAGCGTGTATGTTCCGTGTTTCAGCGTACCTCTGAATTCCGAATTCTGAAGACGTTCAACAAAGGCACCCTCATATTTGATCAGACCTCTCTTATGCAGGATGCTCGCTATCTTCTGCGCTGAGCTGTCCTCGGGAATGGTCACGACCACATCCACTCCCGCTCTGGTCGAATTATCAGTGAGCTCCGCATTGTATGCTGCTCTGTATTCCTTAATCTCCGTCATCACGATCATACCAAGGGCGACCGCCGCAACCAGCGCGATCATCCATTTGATAAACTTAACGGAGAGCTTGCCCGCTAGCATTTCTTTGTTCCTCCCGATGCCCTTTATATCAGCTCCGGGGAGTAGTCTTACCGTATTTCCGGGGGGCTTAAGAATAAAAAAGGGCGCACTTGCACCAAGTCTACAATAATGCTATCATATAATAGCATTTTTCAATACAATTTTCAAGGAAAGAAGGGTAGAATTTTGACAAATCCAATCGTAACAATCACCATGGAAGACGGCGGGATCATGAAGCTTGAGCTTTATCCCGAGATCGCGCCCAACACTGTACGCAACTTTGTAACTCTTGTATCCTCCGGTTTTTACAACAGACTTACCTTCCACAGGATCATTCCCGGATTCATGATCCAGGGCGGGGATCCGGACGGCCGCGGTACCGGCGGACCGGGCTACAGCATTCCCGGTGAATTCAGCAGTAACGGCTTCAAAAATGATCTGCTTCACACCAGAGGAGTGATCTCCATGGCTCGTTCCATGAATCCCGATTCGGCGGGATCCCAGTTCTTCATCATGCATAAGGATTCTCCCCATCTTGACGGACAGTATGCCGCCTTTGGCAAGCTGACCGAAGGTGAGGATGTGCTGGACCGCATCGCTCTGACCAGAACCGGCTGGGGCGACAAGCCCATCACTCCCCAGGTCATGAAGACCGTAACCGTAGAGACCTTCGGCGAAGAATATCCCGAGCCGGATAAACTGGCAAGATAACCTGCAAATGCTTGTGCATGCACAACCGCTTGCCGGTCGCAAAGCGCACACAGCCAAAGGAGCCATCACACTTAACGCGATGGCTCCTTTTTTATAAATATACTTTTTTGATCAGATCACATCCCAGAATCCTTCCAGCGTGGCGAAATAGTCCTCAACCGTCTCCGCTCTCCGTATCTCCTTAACACTTCCGTCCTCTCTCAGAAGCAGCTCGGCGGAATGCAGTCTTCCGTTATAATTATAACCCATGGCAAAACCATGCGCTCCCGTATCATGTATCACCAGGCGGTCACCCATTTCTATCTCCGGAAGTTCCCTGTCAATGGCAAATTTATCATTATTCTCACACAGAGAACCTGTCACGTCATACACATGATCATTCGGAGCATCCTCCTTGCCCAGTACGGTAATATGGTGATAAGCACCGTACATGGCGGGTCTCATCAGATTTGCCGCACAGGCATCAACGCCTATATATTCCTTGTAAATGTGCTTCTCATGGATAGCCGTCGTAACCAGATGTCCGAAGGGCGCCAGCATAAAACGGCCCGACTCAGTGAAAATGCTTACATTTCCGAGACCTGCAGGAACAAGTATCTCCTCATATTTCTTTCTCACGCCCTCTCCGATCACCGCAATATCATTTCCCGGCTGATCCGGCTTGTAAGGGATTCCTATGCCTCCCGACAGATTGATAAATGAAAGTGATACCCCTGTCTTCTCCTTTATCTCAACAGCAAGGGTAAAGAGTATCCCGGCCAGTGTGGGATAATACTCATTTGTAACGGTATTGCTTGCAAGAAATGCATGCATGCCGAATTCCTTTGCACCGTGTGCCGCAAGGTAGGAATATGCCTCCATAAGCTGATCCTTCGTCATTCCATACTTGGAATCACCGGGGTTATCCATGATCGCATTTGAGATCTCAAAATATCCTCCGGGATTGAAACGGCAGGATATACGTTCCGGTATCCCGACCGTCTCCTCAAGCATCGGGATATGGGTGATATCATCCAGATTTATGGTTGCTCCGAGTTTTGCCGCATAAGCGAATTCCTCCGGGGGCGTGTCATTTGAGGAAAACATGATCTCCTGCCCCACTATCCCGCATCGTTCCGACATCATAAGCTCCGCCAGGGAGGAGCAGTCGGTCCCGCAGCCTTCCTCGTGAAGTATCTTAAGTATGGAGGGATTCGGAGTAGCCTTTACCGCAAAGTATTCCTTGAAGCCGGGATTCCAGGAAAAGGCCCTATACATAGCTCTTGCATTCTCTCTTATTCCCTTTTCATCATAAATGTGAAAGGGAGTCGGATAGTTTTTTACTATATCTTCTATCTGCTCCTTTGTTACAAAAGGTTTTTTCATGACAATACCTGCCTTTCCCGGGACGATGGCCCGGATAAAATAAGATGTAGCAAATAATATCAGAAATAGATTTCTTTTTCAAGGGTTCTGTATTATACCGCCAGCGGGCGGCTCCGGATGCGAAGCATCCGGAGCGCACGATGGCCCTCGGTGTATCACACCGAGGGCCATCCCACAGAAATAAGGACGGCACGTTGAAATGCGAGCATTTCACGCGCCGTCCTTATTTCTGTGGGATGTCGGTATAATACAGAGGACCCGCCGGGCAATCAGCGGGTCCAAAGGTATGAAAAAATGTGGGGGAAGGTATAATTCCTTCATTGGAATGACATAAAGATATCAGAAAAGTATGACTAAATAAGGTGTATTTTGTGAAAAAAATGTGAACCTTACACAAGATGTTCCGTTTAGTCACCTATATAGGAATAAATCTCATTTCCGGAGGCTGCGATCTTCCTTCTGAAATCGCTTCTGGCGGTTCTTATCTCATATTTTTTTGTGGGATCATAGTAACGGATGGCATCCGAATTAAAGCTTACAACCAGAACATATCTGTCCTCCAGCTTTACGGCAAAGGGTATGCCGTCGCCGAGATAGAGCAGAGCCGTTTCAAGGTTCGCTCCGGAAAGGTTGAGTCCCCTTACGGTTCCGCCGGATATTTCCCTGAAGGCTCTCTCCCAGCTGCCGGCGGTACCCTCCGCAAGTATCCTGTCCAGTGCATCGTTGTCAACGGTTACCCCGGCCATTTGCAGGCACATGACCAGGCAGGCTTTATACCCGTTTTCCCCGGGTTCCGCCTGGATGTATTCAACCTGTTCCGCCACGGTCAGGTACGGAGCACCCGTCCTTACCCGGTAAAGAACGCTTCCGTCCGGCATTTTCACAGTCCCCCGGATCTCAACGGCGTCCCGTATCAGTGAACCTATCCTGACGGATCTTTCCACAGGTTCTCCCGCCCGCCAGAGGTATGCGCTCTCCTCATCAGTCTTTCCGTCGACATACACCTCTGTCCCGGCATCCTCGCTGAGCCGGGCTATAAGATGCTCGGGAATGGATGTGAGATACAAAAATGACGGAAGGATAAGCTGATAGCTTCCGTTATCGCCCCTGCGCAGCACGGCCTTGCCCCGTGTTTCCTCAACCTTGTAAGATATATAATCAGGAGCCGCTTCCGCAGTAATTTTTCCTCCCTCTACCGACGTTACTCTCGTCAGGTATATGGTGTTGCTCAGGAATCGGACCTCAGAAACAAGTATGCCTGATTTCTGATAATTCTTTTCTTCCTTTCCGTCGCGCCCAACAAAGACCACGCTGGTGAAAAGATAGGTCGTACTCCCGTCCGCCGCCGTCCCGACGCCGTACGGCAACGCAGCGCCGTACACGAAATCCGTCCCGACAAAATCAAGCGCCGCCAGCTTCATGCCCTTCTTTTCTATGGTCGTCTTTTTGCCGGAGACAAGATCCCACAGCTGAAGGCTGTCATATCCTGTCGATCCGTCACCGGATCCCGGGAATGCTATGACCGAACCGTCAGAGGATACATGAAGATCCCTGCCGTCCAGACTCTCCACCGGAACACTTTCTTCCTTCAGTTCCAGTGAATAGCACCTGAGGCTGCTGTTCAGAAGATAGTACAGCTGACCTCCCGCCGCATCCATATAAAGCAGCTTCTCCAGTTCCTGGGTAAGCCAGAAATACGGGAGGTTTGTCTGTATGAAGGCACATTCCTCTATTGTCCTGTCCTCAGTCTTAAAATGCTGCACCAGGACTCCGTTCTCACCCTCATGATTCCCGCTGTTCATTCTGCCATAAATCGCGTAATATGCATCCTTTTCGTCAACCGAAAGCAGCTTTATTCCCTGAGCCCTGCCATAAAGAAAGGCGGTCTTCTCAGATCCGTAAAGTCTTGTTATCGTGGATTTGGCATAATCATAATACCAGACACTGTCATCAGCCTCAAAAAGCATGTATTCCAGGTCATCATTCAGCAGATAATTCGGAGTATGGTCCTGAAGCCCAAAATTAAGACCGTTAAGATCCCGCTCAAAATCCTCATCCTGATAATTCTCACTGACACGTCTGAAATAGTTGACCACTCGTGCCGTATCCTGCTCCGGTACGTATTCCATGGAGAACTGCTCCTCCACATCGTAATACCTGATACGGCTCATTTTCTCATCATCCGCGGTACATATGCGGTAACGGTAGACTATAGTCCCGCCATCGTCATAAATCTCCGTGAGCGCTCTCTCCCGGGTGCCTACGATCTCCGGCTTCAGCCCGCCCCAGGTAAGGGTATCAAAGTCAGAGTGCAGGGATACAAAGCCGGGATCATCGGTTTTGAAATCCTCCGGGGCATTGTCGTCCATATATTCCTTAAGTGTGCTTTTTTGCCTGTCATTCTCCTTCGACAGAAGCAGCTCATGAAAATCCTCAGCGGAAATGAGCATCGCCGGAAGACGGTCGCGGCTGAGGCGGATCACCCGGGTATAAAACCTCAGAAGTTCTCCGGCGCTGTCCGAAGCCACCACCGCAAAAGTGTATTCCTTATTCTTTGCCATATCCATCCTGAGCTCACAGGTGTACCCGGTCATGCCGTCACGCTGTTCCTTCAGGATATCAAGAGCACCCTCCTCTATCAGATTTCCGCTTAACGTGTCACGAAGCTGGTATTTAACATCACTCAGCAGCATATTCCGCTCATCGACATATACCGTAACGGTACGGCTGTCGCCCACAAGAGGTATCACGGCATCCCTGATCAGCGAAGTGTTCATTTCCTGCTTATAGGCAGGTACCGGCGAGAGGACCTCGCCG
>Ga0247608_10001513_pt1 | contig 31817 bp, 13 predicted proteins | sample 176DNAGHGlowgp2_FD_193490 | JGI IMG/M metagenome (GOLD analysis project Ga0247608, IMG submission 193490) | Sheep rumen microbial communities from Palmerston North, Manawatu-Wanganui, New Zealand - 1766 DNA GHGlow gp2 | ecosystem: Host-associated > Mammals > Digestive system > Stomach > Rumen ...
GACTCTATCACCGCACCCGCCCTGGAGCCCTGGTCGTAATGGAAGAGCACCAGACGCTCCATCACTGCCCGCACCATCCAGAGGTATTCCTTCGCAGCCTTGTGGGTCTCCTTGTTCTTGCGTCCCTCCGGTAGCAAGCCAGCAGAGCTGGAGCGGATGACAGGCGTGGTCGTCTCGTCTGCCTGTACATAGTCCGCTTTCATGACTTCTGACTTGAGTACCTCATAGAGAGGTTTGAGAAGCTCCATCGTCTGCTTGAACCAACCGTCCACAGTGCTTTCTGTCAGCCCCTTCATGCCAAGGTGGCTGTACTGTTTGATCTGACGATAGTAAGGCATATGGTACTCATATTTCTGCAGCAGGATCTCTGCAAGCAGGCTGGCTCCTGCGATTCCCTTGTAGATAGGCAGCAGGGGCATGGGAGCAATCAGCACACCGCTCTTTCCTTTGGGAGTCGTGGAGATGTTATCCTTCAACCCCCACTTCTCGCGGATAATCTCCTTGATATAAAGCTGGCCAGGCTTGTGCTCCACGATACGTGTCACCTCCTGGCCAATCTTCTTATAGAGATTCGTGTCGAGATTATCCGGTGTAAGGATTACCTGTTCCAGTACAGGAAGGTCCTCCATCATGATACGGTTCTTCTTCTCCTGACGGCGTTCTTCCTTGGTCTTGACGATCTTCTCTACAGCTTCGTCATGAGCATCTGCTATCTGCTGCGCATTCTCAGGAAGCATGCCTGCGAAAAGATCCGGATAGTTGGGATCGATGATGGGGAGTTTCTCGGACTTGCGACCAAAGAGCTGACGGTTAAGCCATGCAATCTGGGCAGTCAATTCTTTGATACGGGATTGCAGAGATTCGTTCTGCTCAGTCAGTTTCTTGATGGTCTCAGCCTGGGATGCATTTACCTGCTGCAGAGGCTGCAGCATCATTTCCATCTGTGAAAGCATCTCTTCCTGAGTCATTTCTTGTACCTTATAAATATAGTGCAAAGGTACAAAGAATATCTGAGAAGAAAGAATATTTTGTGCTATAAATAGCTAATAACCAATAATATATGTATAATGGATTTTTACCTATACCACATACTCTCTTCGTTGTGCACGAAGGCGCCTGAGTCGCTGGTCTGGAGACTCTTGTATGCCCTCCACCATTACTACAAGATCCCGCCACTCCATTTGATAGCTCTGCGTATTTTCGTCATATTCTGGCAGTTTGAAGCGTCCGGCTTCTAACCGTTTGACATACATCACCATACCCCCGTCCTCGGCATGAAGCAGCTTCATCAGCTTACGACTTGAGCCGATGAAGATGAATACGTCACCATTACGCACATCACTTCTCATCTTCTCATGCACCACGCCGCAGAGAGAGCTGATGCCTTTGCGCATGTCAGTCCTCCCAGGGCATAGGTAGTAGCGCATCGTATCATTCAGGCAGAACATGGGTGGAAAGGCTCTTGTTTAACAATTCCAGAAGTACGCCTTCCGTACCGCTACCAAAGTGGGCACGAAGACCGTTGGGGAATAAGAGAGTCGCACCAGAAGGTACAGCACTGGAAAACACAGGATCTGCATGTTGGGTGAAACTGATGGGGGCGAGTTCCGGCTTTGGGGAATCATTCTCCTTCAGTTTCTTACGCCAGTAGTTATAAGTGTTATAGTTGATGCCTACATGTTGTAGATACTTTGTAACTGACATGCCACTCTGTTGCATATCCAATTGTAAATCTTTAAACTCTTCTTTTGTCATGATACAATAACAGTTGTAGTTGTGTGCACTATTGCGACTGCAAAGGTACCGCTCGGCTTTGCCGCTTCGCTAGTCGAAGAACGAAACTACAACTGTTACAACGTGTATTTCAACGAATGCTTACCAAAATCGCAAAGATCTTGAAAATCGTTGCAACAGTAATCACAAGCGTTCTGGGAACACTCGCTGTCCAAAGCTGCATTTAAGCGAGCACAATGCAAAGCTTGCTTATGCATTGTCGAGTGCACGCAGTTTCGAGCAAAGCTCAATCCTGCATGCCCACATGGTGGTATAATCTTTAGCCCTCATCGCCCTACTTCGCCCCCTTGGTGTGAACAACACACCAAGGGGTTTCTCGTATGACCTTGTGGTCAATTACCAGAGATACTTCTTACAAATATGCCTGGATGAGAAAGGTCCCGAGAAAAACCTCACAGAAGGTACAAGCCCTTCTGTGAGGTTATTTGGTCTTTTAAGGGTGTCACGGAGTTTCCTCGGGAGGAGTGCCGATAATGACTTCCGTATGGCCGATGACATCGGCATTGTCACCGCCACCATAGACACTGTTCAAGATATTGGCCTTTTTGGTAGGATCAGTACCAATCTCGACATGGGTGTTTCCTTTTATCCATCCTTTATAGCCGCCACCAAACACAGTACCTACAGTTCCAATAGGCTGTGGGATATCTGCTACTTTATCATCTTCGGAGTAGAGCAAGCCTTCCTCCATATTGATTTTAACCACAGGATTACCTGTCACATTAGCCAAACGTCCACCTCCATAAACCGTACCGATCTTTGTAGCAGAGACAATGTTCACAACAGGTGACTCTATCCTGTTCCCATGCTCATCCAGAGGAGCCTCATAGTCAGCCTCGTTACCGCCGCCATAGAGTTCGTCGATCTCAATCGGGTTACATCCCACTTCCTTCACGTTCACGGTAATAGTACCACTAATCTTTCCTCCTTTATTATTGCCGCCGAATATCTGATGGTAACTACCACTGGTAACGTCGAGCAACACATTGTCGTTGACATCAGCCTCCACTGCGCCTCCAAACAACTGATCAAGACCTGAGACACAACCGAGATCGACTTCAATCTTAGCATCCATGAAGGCTTTATTGCCGGCACCATATATCTGTCCGATGACCAGATTGCAGTTTTCGTCCATCTCTTGCAGTGCAGAGAATGCCACTGAACAGACATTACCTCGGGTATTACTACCACCGAAAGCATTGTGGATGGTACCACCATAGAGACGGGTCTCTGCCCTACCCGTACCATATTTGTAATTGGTCACACGATACTCTTTAGTGTAAGAACGGATATCCTCAGGATATGTCTCATCATAGAAATCATGGAACACCTTCTCATTATCCACATAAGAATAATTCCTATAGCCTACGTTGGCACCGAGATTAGGCATGCCTTCCGGCGTTCCGTCATCCACATTCTCCGCGCCATTACCACCGCCAAACACTGTACCTATCTCATAACAGCTGTTCACCGTTACACAGGTAGCAGGAGTCGGTGCTGAGTTACCGCCGCCGTATACCCAGCGAATACTGGTCATGTCGCAGCCATCGATAATGACATTGGTCTTATACGCATTACTATAGGCATCTCCGTCTTCTTCATCGATGGCATGGTAAGTGATGGTCTGATCCTCACCCACTGTATAGGTATCCTCAGGCACATACGCAGCCTCGTTACCACCGCCATAGACGGCATCCAACTCATATTTTGTGTTCTTTTTCTCTTCTGAGATGATGTTATCGTCCCAACCTTGTGTTTTATAGACATGTACCGTCACGTTACCCCTCGGTGTACCATTGAGGTTATTACAACCGAATATCTGTTGTTTTACTACACAATCGTCGGAAGAAGTGTTCTCATTCAATTTCACTGTGACATCTCCGCCCACAATGGCAGCAACAGCTGTTACGTCGTTAGAAGCCTTCCGGCCAAGACCGCCGCCGAACACTCTGCCACCGATGGTACCACCATGCAGATTGATATAAGTGGAATAATCAGCCTTATCCTTTTCCTCCCTATCCTCAGCAGTCATCTGGGTCCATCTTGTATTCGTATCAGCCAGCGCACCACCTCCATAGACGTCGCCGTCAACAGTACCACCATTCACATTGACCGTGACTAGCTCCTCCACGTTACCGGCTTCACCGCCGCCAAACACTCTGCCATGTATATGAGGCTTGGTCAGTTCTGTTTCAGAGATGGTAACCGAAGTCGATCTCGATAATCCAAAAGGTAGGCTTGAGTTCATCGTACCTTTACAACCACCAAACACATCACCGATAGCGGATTTAGAAACAGCCAATTTCCCTGTATTTTTGTCAATCGCACCAATGGTGCCGCCACTGATATTTATCGTGATATATCCATGTTTCACGCCACTGGCATCCTCATCAGGAATATCAAAAGGATCTTTCCTATTACCATCAGAATCAAACAATTGCTTATAGAGGTCTTTATCACCAAATACCTGCTTCTTGCCATCCTCTATCAATTGGCCATAATAGTCGCTCTCAGCAAGTACGATATGTGTTCCTACTGGTGCTAATCGTCCGCCTCCGAATACGGTACCCAGCATGGTACCTCCACTGATATCGATTTTCACATTGCCACATACAGCACCTGCCGTCAAAGCGGTCTCAGAGTATCCGCGACCACCACCAAAGACGTTACCGTCAGCACCTGATGTACCCGTAGTACCGATATATGGGTACTGAATACCTCCGATCACCTCGCCTGGAATAATATTCGTCTCGACATCTTCCAACACGTGACCATCCTCGCCACCACCGAAGGTAGAACCGAAAATACGTGCCTTGCCGGAAATATTGACTTTGGTACTCTTCACATTTGTCCATTGGTTAAAGTTGATACGCTGATCTCCCTTACCCGCACCAAACACATAACAGGTGACAAGACGCCCGTTGTCTTCATCCTTATTTCTTACAAAATCGCGTGGCACGCCGACGGTACCACCCGACATATTGACGGTACAACTGCCATCTACGTCGGTACACTCGTTACCGCCATAGACGCTGGTGAGAATATGTCCGCCAGTAATATCAACACGCGTATTACCGCCTACCCAACCGGCAGAAGGAAGCCATAAACCATCTGCATAGCCAGGATCGACTTCCAGCAACTTATCGAGTTCTGTTGCATCTCTTTTACCATACGGGAAGTAACCACTACCGCCTCCGAACACATTGCCATAGAACGTATGGCCGTCGGTAGCCCAGTCAGGTTTACCATCACCATTCTCATCCTTGTAAACATCGTATGGATCATGGTTTCCTGTAAAATCCCAGTGAGCGCACTCGGTAAAACTCGATGGATCCTCTGCTGTCCATTCGTCTTCAGTATAAGGTTTTGTCTTTCCTGCGCCACAGCCGATCTGGCCACCCTGAATCTTAACCCAGGTATTACTAAGCACATGACCGTTCTCAGCACCGCCATACACTGAGCCTGTTATAAAGGCTTTGCCGCTGATGGTCACGTCGGTAGTATTCACATACTGTACATTCTCGATATTCGACTTTTCCGGATCAAGCGTATTTCCTCTTCCGCCACCGAACACATAACCCCAGTCGTCGGGATAACCCGAATCTCTCTTCATCATCATATCGGTCGTACCGATCTGGCCGCCACTGACGGTAACAGTGCAGAGTCCGGTATCCTCTTTACCTTCGAGCATACCTATTACCTTTCCATCGTTACCGATATTATAGGTACCCACCGAGGCCATGGCTCCTGCACCATATACACTACGAACGATCTTACCACCATAGACTTCCACATTGGTATTACCGCATATAATACCTGCCATGGGGTTGTAAATGGTCATTACCACTTTTTCATTTTCGCCCTCACCTTCTTTTTTCTTGTAATTATCCGTACCGCATCCGGCTCCGTAAACATTGCCACGATTCGGATATTCCGGACCATAGTATGTCCTACCATTCTCATTATCTACGATCTTATAGTAATCATTATTGCGCTCTTCGTCTTCGACTCCGATTGTACCCTTGTAAATTTTCACCGAAGCATTATGGAGGTTATGTCCATTCTCACCACCGCCGTATACTGAGCCAACAATATGGATATTCGACTCATCCTTCGGGTCGCTGTTTCCAATGACAACCTGCGTATCATAGACCCAAGCCAACTTATTAACCTGAACATCATGATACTCGTATTCTCCTGTTTCTTCATTTTTCATATAGTAATGCTCATCGTCACCTCTCGACGCACCACATATCATACCATTATCCTTACCTGTCGTACCAAAGGTACCACCAAGAATCGTAACCTTACATGTTCCTGTATTAGTATCCGTCCATGTGTCAGCTGTCGGTATGTTGTTTGGACCATACGTAAACGTGCCAACGGAGCCAAAGGCGCCGCCACCATATACATTATGATAGATCGTCGGGGTGCCACTGATCGTAACATTCGTATTACCTTTCACAGTTCCTTTTGTCTCGTCTTCGTACATTCCCATACCACCGCCATACACGTTGCCATAATATGCTCCGCCAAGATATTTACCTTGTTCTTCGTCATACGTACCAATCGTACCGCCAGTCACCGTCACATAGGTATCACCTTCCACGTCTGAGTCCTGACCGCCACCAAAAATACTGCCCTTAACCACGGTATTATCACCACTAACAGTCAACGTGACGTTACCCGACACGGTGCCGAGGCCGGTCAAAGTTGCGGTAGTACGAATTTCACGAATTGGTTTATCTGGATTTGTAAGATCTTCATAGAGTCCATTCGTTTCGCTATGTACCCAAGTGTAAGATACAGTAGCTGGCAGCTTTGCCTCCAAAAAGGCACCAAGGTTCGTGTCATATTTTGGTTCCTTCTGAAACCACTTTTCATCTTTTTTTACCATAACACTCACTGGAGGCAATGTGGCCGAATAGCCGGCACCGTACACATTACAGTCCACGGAGCAGTCAATAAGCGTTGACTTGACTGGACCAGAAACCTTACCAAGGCTACCACCGCCATAGAAACTACCGACACATCCATCGAAAAGATCGAGACGTCCAAGAGGTTCAGTAGTAATGGTGCAACCCGTGAGTTTTGAAGTGACGTCACGCGTAGTTGCCAATGAGAAACTGATATAGTCAACAAACAGACGAGCAACGTTTAAGGTTCCATCAGACTTTGGAATAAACTGATAGTCTATTCGAGTCTCTACACCTTCATAGGTAACTTTTTCGCTACCCCGTGTGATTTCATAATCAGCTCTATTTTTATATTCATCTTCAACCCAAGGATCCCATTCATAGTTGGATTTATCGTACTTGTTATCAGGGTACCTACGGTTATAGGAGTTTCCACCATAACCAGCACCGAAGAAGGTACGGAATGTACAGTTGGTAGCATTAGTGGCCACTTTTTTACCTTCTTTCATATCGCCAAACTTAGGACCGCCACAGAACAGGTCAACACGACTATTGGAGATAACCGTCGTGATATTACCTTCTGCAACATGGGCGAAATTGATGCCACCACCATAGAACTCGTCGATATCCGCATTGTCTATCTGCCAAACGATATTACCGGTTTGCTCTGCAACTTTGCCTATACCCTGCATACCCGTGCCAGCCACCTTACCGAAGCGACCGCCATTGATATAACACTCAGCATTGTCATTAGAAGTATTATCGGGAGTATTGTAGAGTCCTGTTAGGTAGAATTCGTCAAAGTCACCACCTGTCACCGATATGGGTGGATGAGGGCTGACAAACGCTTTCTGATATTTATCCTGATGGACTCCAATGTGGAACTCCTTGAACCATACATTGCCTCCCACATGGTAGTAATTGACAGATTTCGCTTCTGTGAGTGTTGTACTCTGTCCTCCAACTGTCACCCACTGCTCAATCACGCCACCCTGCAGGATCATAGGAGACTCTTCTCTTCCATCGAAATCATATTCAAATTGTGTGACACGGAAAAGGCCAGTATTCGTCACCTCAAACCATCCTCTTGGCTGCATAATACCAAAGTTGTAAGTACCAGTTCCACCATATGATTTCTGAGCCATACCCAAACCGATGACATTCAGAAAATCAATTCTCACTGGATGTAAGGTTTTACGTTCATTGAAACGCAGAATATAGGAATAATCTGGTTCATTGTCTTTATCCTGATCAATTGACATAATGGTAAATGGCTTATCACTATCCTCAGAAGACAAACTTAAGCTATGAACATTACCCACCAGCACGATGGCATTGTCATACACAGCATCCGAACTTGAAGGGCTTAATGCCTCCACGGCAGCACCCAGCGTTGTCTGAACATCATAATCAGTGCCCCCAATGTTGATTTTGCTGTTTCCATATCGCTTACCACCGCCAACAGTAGTGACAGGATAAGCTGTTCCCATACCTTTGTTGTACACCACATCCATATACTCGTCAGCCACGAAAACGCACTTGGCCCAATAAGGCTCAATGGTGATGGATGTCACGCCTTCAGGTACATCGAAATAGGCACCCTGATTAAAGATACGGTGGCCGTTTGAGTCGTAAAGGTCCTTCTGCGTACTCTTACGGTCGGCAAAATTGTAAGGCGTGGTGAGTGTGATATCTCCATCGGCATTTACGGAGGCTGATGCATCGGCTGGCATATCACCGGTAGAGAAAGCGTGCGGGCCTTCAATATCCATACTTACAATCTTCCACCCCGTCACCACACGGCATGTATGATCGTCAGCTTCAGTATAGTTCTTAGTGCCATAATCATTATAATAGGGCAACTGTATCTTATAGTAGTTGAAGTTAAAGCGATCAGGATCCTTATCAGTTATATTAAGGGTGATATCCCGCGTTCCGTCCGCTGCTTCTATTTCTTCACCATTCTCTTTAAGGATTCTTGCACCTGTTGGCGCATCGTATACCTGACCGTCAGCTAACGATCCCCTACGGATTTTCACCGTAAAAGTGGTATTGAATTTACATCCTTCGTTACGTGGCGATTCCTTATGTTCCGTATTGTCTGTAAATGCAGGTGCATTCGTTGCGTCGATATTCACTACCGATGGATATTGGATATACTTGCCGTTGTTATCCTTAACAGGCTTAAGTATTGGATAGGGATATGGTATATTGGGACTGGTAATTGTGCGGTCTGCCGTTTCCAACTCCCATTTCATCATTTCGTCTTTATCAGCCTTGTCGCCCGTTGCCCACCATGCAGCCAACGCACGGTTGCTGTTCAGCAGATGGCGGAAAAACTCGAATCGATTCAGGAAACGCGTCTCAGCCGCAAGGGCACAGTTATACACATCAATATGTTGATCCTGAACATATCTGGCCTCAACCCGGAAATAGTTAAAGTTACTTACGCCCTTATTATCATCTACATTAGTAATATTATAACCATTATAGATAGGCGCATTCCTGTTTGTTCCAGTGCCAAGAATATCACCATAGAACATACAGTTCATCACCATGGTTTTCTGTCCTGTCGAAGCATTTGCTGGGTTTGTGACATTGACATTGTTATACCCTGCAATACCTCCTACCCTATCACCACCAGATTGGATAACGGCATAGCTATAGCAATTGATAACACGAGATGTACCGTCAAGCAATCCCACAATACTGCCCACATATTTTGATCCACTGATTGTGCTAGAGCCACTCACATTGATTGTAACCACTCCTGTGTTAGGATCTTTTGTTTCAGTTTCTGTTATCGTTCCCAGCACACCACAGTTATAGATACGCGTGGCGCCCTTGGCCTCATTACAGATGGCTCCAACGTTTCCTGCAGTGGAACCGCTGCTAATCTCTACATCTTTCAGAATTACATTCTTAATAATTGCGCCATCAGCAATATTCACCAATGCACTGGTAAGTCCAGTAATAGTATGCATCTGTCCGTCGATGGTGCCAGTGAAAGGAGCATCAGAAGTTCCGATAACCGCATTTGCATCAAAATCCTCATCAATGAGATAGCTTCTTCCTAACCCTGTAGAATTAATATAGGAAGCACTTGAAGCATAAACAGCCCCATAATACAATACAATATCAGAATCAACATATCCAACATGGGTTACTTTTGCTCTCACAACAGGATATGATCCAAGCGGAAATGGCGTATTATTATAATCTATCCAGTCATTGCCTGATTCTGATGTTGAATAATATATGGAGGATCCATCCAAAGAAGAAGTAATACTAATAATCCCTTTAGTATTATTGATTATAGGTTCAGGACACTGAGGAAGAAAATAGTCTTTTATTATAGAGCGCTCTTTATCATCAACCTTGGCTATTGCCCTTATTACCGTAGTTCCACTAGGAATTGTGAAAGTATATGAACTACCACGAGATGTCATTTCCGTTGTTGGAACACTTCCATCAGTAGTACAGAAAATATTACCTTCTGTAGCTGTTATGGTTGCTGTGCCATCAAAATTATTGGTTATTACTGGTGTTGCCGTAAAATTATATGTTGTTTCATCAAAAGTCCATTTACTATTCTGATCATTAGCACCATCACCTGTCCAAAGACCAATAGTACCACCAACTCCTTTTCCTAAAGAACCTTGATTATTTCCAGTACCTGCCGGTTTGTATTGGTTATTACTAGATACATTTACCCATATTTTGTTATCAGGCGCGTTAGCTACTATAGTTTTAATACTATAAAAATCCTGATTATTGCCTGGGGTAATTTCAAACAGGAATTTATCATCTGGAGATGTTAACAGTGATTCGATATGAACGCGGATGCGTCCAGTGTTCTGTGCATTATTTATTACATCATTATATACTAAATATTTTCCATCTTTATAACGCTTGATATAATAGCAATTGAGGGATGGATGCTTTTCAATGTACCATAGGGCATCTTTATCTTCATAATAATTATTATTATCCTTACACGGATAAGTAGTAAGGAATGGCTGTCCATTATCAGTAGTTGTATAACTATTGGGATTGGACGCATCATAGTATAAATAATTAATCGTAGGACAAAGCAAGTAAGTGTTATTACCAGTATTTTTACCAAGAGATCGAATAAACTTAATACCCGAATAATCTATTTCGTCTTGTCCCCAGACACTGGTGGAGCCGAGGAGGAGGACCAACATGATCATCAAAGAGCGGGCTGTTGTCCCGTATCGTTTTATGCTATTAGTCATTTTTTGCATCATATCTTTCTAATTCATAATTACACACTCATAATCTCTTCAGCCAGATCGCAAAAAAACGGTCGTAAACTATATAACTGTTTTCTTTTCATCAATTAATTCTCACAACGATCTTTTTGTTATTCACAATGTAGACTCCTGTGAGATGGACGGGGGTCTCGACAGTCTCACCGGGCTTGATCTCGAAGGTACGCAGGGTGATGCCGCTGATGTTCACGATGCGCACGGGTACTGTCATATTGAGGTTCGACTTGACGATAATACTACCACGCCCTGCCTGGATGATAAGTCCGCCATCGGTAACCACCTTCTGGATCTGAGTTTTCAGATTTGAAGGCATTTCTCTCGTGGTTGTGCCATCAGCAAAGCAGACACCACGCGTGGGGCTGGCACTGGGGTTCGCCGTGAAGTACGCCCTGAAGGGAACAGTCATCGCATCACTGCTCACTTGTTCGAAGATGCTACCGGCAGGATCATCTTCACCACTCAAATGTGCGTTCAGCATATAGAGCACGTCTGTTCCGGCCTCTTTACTCAAGAAGCAAGGTACGAAGTTGTAATCAGTGCCCACCACAGCCGCATCACTGGTAACTGGAACATCCGCATTCTCAGCAGAGACAAATGTGATGATCTGAGCATCGAGTTTAGACGGATGCCGCTGGGTATGCTTAGCAATAAACTGACCACTCAGGTCGAACTCATAGTAGCGTTCTCCTGGGAATCCAACCAGATAGGGTTTGTTGGCGCTGAGATAAGGATAGCCAGCATATCTACGGTCGGAATTCTTATAGTACTGCTGATAATCGTCGGTATTGATATCTGAATCCAGATTCTCAAGATGACCTTCCTGACTGTAATAGTAGTCCCAGAGGAAGGTGTTACCGACAATCTTTGTACTTGCGCCCACACCAGTAACAACCGATGGATAGCTGAATGTGGCAATAAAGATATTGTCATCCTCAGGATCCAGACTGCCGCTACCCAAATATTCACGCAGCCAGTATTCATGCCCCTTCGACTGGTCGCCATAATTATCACCATCAGTCTTGTAGAAATGGGTTATCTCACCCTTAGTCTGGGTGGTGACCACATCTGCGGTGAAAGGCAGGCTCACAGTTTCCCAACCTGTGCTCTTCTCTACGTAGTTGTCGGGCTTACGTTGATACCATATCCGTTTTCCAGCTTTATAGGCTATGGGGGCGAAGTAGTCCTGACCATCAACAAGGAAATGATTCTTTGCAGCCTGATAGCCGCTACCGGTCTTATAGACGGCATGACCCTTGATCTTGGCAATATCATCACCATCCACGACTGCCACGGATTTGGCACCGACACTGGTACTGGTAGTCTTAAATGCGAAGGCCGGTTCCTTGTTGTCGAGATACCTGGTAAACAGAGCCTTGTCGGCATCAGAAGCATATACCAGCAGGTTACGTGTCAAATCGGCATTGGTAAAGTCGGTAAGGGCGGCATGGTCGAGCGTTGACGCCGTTGCACCATTACCCGTAAAGTCGATGGCTGTCATACCAGGATAGACATCATGCAGACCATCTTCCGACTTGGCAGCAAATACAGCCTCGGTGTTATAATAGGCTTTACCGGGAGTAGCACTCTGGAAATAGGCCGGTGCACGATAGACACGGTTGACCATGTCTTCGGCAATGCGCGACGGTTTTGCTTCGTGGTCCACACCAGGAACATAGCCGTAGTTCAGGATCTGCCCGAAGAAGTAATAGTCATTGGGAAGAGGCGTCCACCATCTGGACGTAACCTTGTCAGGCTCATCAAGATCTTCTTTAAGCTCATGATAACGGTCCGTATCTTCTTCATCGGGAATGACACCCTCAGCATAACGGTAGTCGCCGTCATAATAACGCTTCTCCACATAGTCAGCCGTCAGGTTGGTCAAGTCACCACAGGATGTCTTGCCGTTCTTCTTCAGGCTGTAGCCATTCAGCTCGTAAGCTACCTCACCGTTATAGAATGCATTGGCATCCTTGCTGAGAGCACCTGTGCTGGTGGCTACGTACTTACCACTATTGTAATAGCTGTTCACTATAGTACCACCAGCAGCTACCGGCTTGGTGCTGCTGCCAGGTGTTCCGTCGTTCTTCACCCAGCAGTTCTCCAGTCTGCCGTCGCTCTCATCGGCAATACCGCTGCCAGTGAAGGTACCAGTCACGCCGAGATTATACACGTTGCCGCAAAGCTTGTTGAACAGCGAGGCATTGACGCCGCTGATGGTATAGCCATCACCATGCAGATTACCCTTGAAGCACTGTGATCCACCGCTACCGATTGAGGTTGTCCAAGAATCCGCCTCCTTTGGCGCGAGGTCTGACCTCAGGATAATCTCCATATCATTGCAGCCACTTACTGTCGCATTTAGCTTGTCATTGGATACAGTCTCATTGAAGAGCGTCTTCAACATGTCGAGGCCGCTCTTTCCGTCTTCCGTATAGTCGTTGATATATATTTTCGGAGAGCGCTGCCGATCAGCCTCTGACGTTCCTTCTGGATAATCATATGGCCATTGCTTCCTCATGCCGATACCGAGGAAATCATCCGTATCTTCAACCACACGTCTCAAATCATGGTAGTTAGCCACCTTCACCTGTACAGGGTTCTCACTATACTGGCGTCCCACCATGGTCTGAGCGTAATAATTCACCCAATAACCATCCTGATACCAATAGAAAGGTGTATCACGGTTGGTGAACTGTACGCCATTGATATGGCCGACAGCATCTTCCTTGTTCTTATAGACTTCCCAGCCACCACCAGCGATGTTATAGGCTCCTGCCACCACCGTCGGCTGCTTGAAGGATATCTTCGTACCAGGCAATACCATCTCCGGCTCCTCAAGTCTACCCACATCAGGCAACTCGTCCTTGAACTCAACGGTGATATTGATATAGTGATGCTCCGTGTAATGTGTGAGACTAGGACCTGTGCCCTCATCATAAGAATAGATAAAGTGAACAGTGAGGTTCTTATCCTGGCTCAGATTCAACAGTCGGGAGTCACGGCTCATATAGAGTGACATGACAGCCTGTGGAGAAGCAGAGAGATTGACATTTCTGGGATCTGAGCCTGCCGGGTAATCGTCTTTCGTATATTTCGGAATAACGTTCAACAGATCCAAGGCATCATTTCTAAACTGCCAGTTCGCACGGTCTGTACTTACCAGTAAGCCCCAACCGTCAAGAGCATTGTATACATCACCAGCATTATACAACTTACCGCCATATTTGCCATCTTCCAGCACCTTATAGCACTCTGTCAGACGTTTATTGATTTCTTCATAGGCTTCACCCTTATATGGATTCGTGTCTGGATCAACTTGATCCTCATGTATTCCAGACCTGATAGCCATGTATTTCCTTTCCAAGCCTGCAATCTCTTCGTTCTTCACCAATTCTCCCTTTGTGAGCAGGAGACTACCGCCTTGAGTCAACTGCAGACTCTCAAGACAGAGTTTGTAGCCTTCTAATGGTTCGTCTGCGACTTCAGCCTGACCAGAAAGACCATCGCCAACATGATTATTCCTATAATCAAGAACTTCCTGCGCTGGGATATATCTTCCTTTCAGATACTCATGCTGTCCGTAAGCTCCCGATACGGTAGGCGTGAACGACGGCCCCTTCTCCGTAGTTGAGGGATTGTCAGGAGATGTTACATCTGTCGTGGGATTCCAGAAACTTAAAGCATTGTCGTCGAACTCAAGGGTGAGTACGAAACCGTTATCATGAGTCATGTTATTCAGACTCTGACCAAAATCGGAAGTATCTACCTCGAAATTGAATTGGTTTACATCACCAGCCTGGACCAACTTGTCGTAATCCCACCAGGTGAGCGGATCACCACGCTTGAATTCTACGTCATCGATATAGATAGGAGGAGCATCCTCAGATATATTACAATAATAACCGGGATACACATGAGCCAACGTCAGCTTTCCGTTCTGAACACCCGTAGCCAACTCAATACCCTTGCTCACCTGGTATTTCTTGGCAGCTCCCGTATATACGGAGATATGCTGATTATAGACATACTTCGAACCGCGGATATACCAATAGTGGGCCTCTTCCGGATGATCGTCTCCACCTATTCTCTTGTCGTGCACAGGATAACAGTCATCGACAATATACTGATCTTCCTTTACACCCAAAACGAAGTTGCCTGAGGTTTGCAGGGAATTGCCAGAAACGGCATCCGTCAGATTGCTTTCATCATAACGATACTCTTCGTGAGTAGCAGCCATACCTTTTCTGTTATAGTCCGACAAAAACTTACGGACGTAATCCTCTGACTCGCCTTCTACTCTATGTCGGGTGGCACGGCCATGTTCATTGCGGGCATATACGAAGCCACCACCCTCACCCTGAGTCACATTGATCAGGTCCAACTGGATGACACCGGTGATGACACCCCAGTTACTGGGATTTGTTCCTATCGGTTCCTGTTTCAGCTCCAAGGCCACACCAGATGCCAGGGCTATGAGGTTATCGCTATTGCCTACATTCTTCTGTCTGGAATCTCCGAAATTAGTATTCTTCCATGAATAGTATGTGACGCCTTGATCTTCCTTAGTCCCATCGGTATTTTCCTTCCAGACGTGATCCTCGTAAAAACGCACATCACTGGTCAAGGCACCCAAGTAGTTCACTTGGTTATAGATTCCGAAATAATTACCATAAGAAAGAGAACTGCCATCTGGTTGACCCGGGGCTGCCTGCTTATTGAGTGACAGCTCACTGATACGGTTGAGTGTATAGTCTTCAAACTTCAGCTCTTCGCCCTCCTTGGTCAGCACACGGTCCATAGCACCCTGCAGTACCAGACGGCTACCGAATACACCCGCAAAATCGGCACGCTGAATGGTATTCATCAATCGTCCGGCATACTTACTGCGGAAACCGGCTTTTTCCCAGTTGGCTTTCTCCTCGGTTGTCATGCGGCTGTATACACCTTCTGCAATGACGTCACCGACATGATAAATGCCATAATCCGCTTTACAACGGTATTTCATCTGGTAGTAAGCCTGCTCGCGAGGAAGCAAGTCGTTATCATAGATACTCGTCGTTACCTCTGGCTGAAGATTATAATAGTCTGTTCCATAGCAAGAAAGACTCAACTCCCGGTAACCGTCGGCAAAGGTCAGGTTACCGTCGCCGTAAAGACCGCCCACATGTTCCGTTCCGATAGTGACAAGGTCGCGATAGTAAAGGTCGTTCACCGTTGCCGTCACATTTCCTTGTACGGTTGTGGTCTCTGCATACACCTTATCATCACCTGTAGATACATTTCCACCTGCGAACACAGCATTATAAATGATTATGCCCGCATCGTCGAGTTTTTCCCACTCCGAATTCGGGGATGATGTAGGGGTGTCCTTATATTTCAGATAGTCCAACTCCTCAGTCGGAATATATTCACCGGCAGTATATTCGTGGCCATGGACCGTTATCGTCTTGCCCTCCTTCACCTTACACCATGGCTCTATCAGCACATCACAGGCCACTGAGAGATCACCTCTACTTTCTGGTAAAGCATCGTCTGGATCGGCAAAGAATGAAAGGATCTGTTTGGTGGTAAGTCCTTTACTCGCCAGATAATCATTGGAAGGAATGACATAATATGCCTTGCCTTTTTCAAGGAAGTTGACATCTTTAACGCCTACGACTCCTTCACCCACAACCTTTCTTTCATTACCACTATACAGGAATCCTACATCGCCTCCGCCGAACACGTTGCCATAACCTTCTGCAACACCTTCTGGCGTGCCAATAATACCACCATAAATACGTACTTTTGTGGAGCCAAACACATAACCGTCGGTATATAGACGAACCTGTGCATAACTACCATCATCAGAAGCATAGGAATAACCACGACCACCTCCAAAAACATTACGTTTCACTTCTCCGCCATACATCTCCACAGTGGTAGAACCCTGCTTCTCCACATGGTTCAGAATGGGTATCTTATCAATAGGAGGATCCATATAGCCTCTTCCTACGGCGGCAATCTCACCTCCGCCATGGATACTGTTCCAGACGGTACCGTCAAACAGTTTTACCGTGGTTTGCATCACATTGGCTGCAGGACCGAAACCTCCGCCAAACACATTGCCATTTCCATCAGCCAGAGCCTCAGCACTGCCGATGACACCCTCGTAGATGGTGACTGAAGACTTACCAGCGTCAGGACCACCGGCTATTTCAATTTTCGGGTCACCATTTTCATCCAAGATCCGACTTCCATTCTCGCTCTTCTGCTCCTTATTCTCAAGGATGGCTCCCTGACGACCGCCACCATATACACTGCCTCCGATACTGATACGTGGAGTGTCGTCGGCAAAAGTATTGGCCACACCAAACAACAGACACAGCGAGAGCAGCATCTTCTTCATATTTGTATGAGCCTGAATCTGAGATATGTCGAGTCTTTTCTTTGTCATGGAGTCACTACTTTAATATTCGGAATTTCGGCATCCGGTTCCGAGAGTTGATAGAGATAGGAGGGATCAACAAGCAGGGTGACAGGCTTCTTCTGACCATAACCAAGCGAAGTGAAATTAAGCTTGTTGGCTGCCGTGCAGTTTGAGCGTACCGTATTGTCACTCTTATCAAGTATGTCGTAGTAGGTGATGAGCGTCACCGTCTGACCACCTACGATATAGCCTGTAGAGATATATTTGGCGGTAGTATCAAGCATGAGCGGGTCGTCCTCTGAAGATTCGTTTGTATCGTCGCTGTCGAAGATCACCACCTTCGTCGTACTGCCACTACCGCTCGTCAAACCGCTCCATTCAATAGAACCCACACCCGTTTCTGTATCTTTTAATAAGGTAACAACAGCCGTCGGCTTATTGTAATCTGACTGCAGCTCCATCTTCCTGACCTTGATTTTTCGTAGGTCGTAATAGGCATCGCTCACCTGAGCCTGGATGCTCACGGCAGCATAGAGATGAGTCAGTTTCAGACAGACGAAATTTTCGCCGTCATCCTGTCCCTCATAGTCAAAGTTGCCTGTAGGGATATCTGCGGCACCGACTGTGGCGGCCTCAGCAAGACTCGCAACCTGTTTGACACCCGTGACGATACCCACATCACTGCCCGAAACGGGATTCATGTCTGTGAGGGTCAGTTTGGCACCGTTCTCATAGGTCGTTTCTCCTGTAAGATGACTGATTTCTCCTACGCAGATGTCTGCTGGCGCAAATCCATAGATATAATAATCAACACCCGTCTTCACACTGGCTGTTGAAGACCATCCCTGATCCATCTTGAAAAAGTCACCCTCCGTATATTCCTTTGATCCGGTATCGGTGGTCGTCACGTAGATATGAACTGAGAGAACATCCTGAACATCGTCATCGTCACCTTCGCCACGGGTGTCTGATGCCATCTCCAACCTTAAAGTTGGTTCATCGACAGGCATCGGCAATGGCTCCTCTGTGCCGTCTTCGTCGGCACAGGAGACTGCCAGACTGGCGAGGAGTACCAGAAGGAGTCGGGTGATATATAGGATGCGCTGTTTCATTTGTATTCTTCCTTTACCAGTTATACACAGGATGCGTATCATCCTCATCATGAACATCTACCCACTCATTGGTCACGACCAGTCCAAGTTCCAAACGAGGGGACAACAGGTTTGGCATGACGTTATAAGCCTTTGCAAGCGACACCACCGACATCTGCATCGATGTGGTACAGTCTTGGGTGAAAACACGCTTGTTGTAATCATGGTCTGTAGCATCTTTGGTGGTCGGATCCACACTACCGATCAGATAGAACTTTGTATTGGGATAGATGACACCACCGGCACCCTCGAACTTCTGGCCACTCATGTTTTTAAACTCCAGGGCTAATCTCACGGTCTCGTTGTCATAGGTCTGAAGTACTAACGTGTTAACCGTCTGATTACCAGAATCATCTACCGTTGCTGCAGGGTTATTGTCGTAGATAAAACGGATGTCATCATCCGAGAGAGGTTCCTTCGGCGTAAAATCAAAACCCAGACTGCGCTGACCTCCGATAATGATTCCTGTCAATGGGAAGTTTGCATTGCCTGCGGGAATGTTCTCTTCAGGTTCAGAAGCATCGGGCAATGTGTTGGGTAATGCCTCCAAGGTGATTTTCAGGCGTGCCACGGCATACTGCAGAGGACTGGTAATGGCTACCGACAGCGTATTATGGCTTACTGCCGAGTTTGGATTGGGATATTTGCTGCCAAGTAGCGTCTCCCAGACATTTACTGCTGCATAGTCACTTTGAGAGACCTCATCATTTGAGGTGTGGATAGGGCTATTGACATAATAATACAATTCCGAAGGATAGGCGAAATGCAACAGACTATTAATAGGTGTGGCAGCCGTACTCTCCGTCAGGACATTGAATCGTTTATTTACATCGTCCCACTGAAGCGTTGCAGCACCATCGGGGAGGTTCTTGGAAGAGGGGTAGCCAGCTGGATATGACTGATGAATATTAGCCTTAATGGCTTCTTTTAGGGTCTCTGCAGCACCAGAGAGCGACAGCGCATCCAGCTTCTCTTCCAAAGCAGCGACATATGCGCCCACACTGGCACTTGAACCCGCCAAAAGGGATGATGAGCTGATAAAGTCAGTATAGTAATTCTGTAATGTGCCATCACTTGCCGAGGACCATCCTTCGGTATTGGCAACGTTCGTCAGATAAGTTGCTATCTGTCCGGCTTCCTCTGGTACGGCCGTCACAATAGGCTCCAACTGAAAGGTGATGCCACTCGGCAAAAGGTCTGAAGGGAAAGTCGCCAGGAGACTGCCATTGTACATCTTGGCGGCTACTGCCTCGGATGATGCCGCTGGCGCCTTGCCATAGACCAGCATAGAGGCTGTGCCTGGCGTAAAGCGGCAATTGGAATAATAATAGAAATGAGCGGTCGGATTGGCAATCCCTATATCACCAAGAATCATATCCACAGGCTCATCACTGGCAGTAATCGGTCCTGTTGTCGTGAAAGGAATGATCTTCGACACCGACAAACCGCGGAAAACGGCACCTTCGCTCTGGACGACGGCATCGGCCATCCTGGTGGTAATCAGACCAAGAGGCTTTTCGGAGACAGACAAAACCATGTTGGCTGTGACAGATTCCGACGACTGTCCGACCTCCTCTCTTTGAGAGCAGGCCATCAGCACCGTCATGCCGAGAATCATAGTTTGCCATCGTCCTATCTGTCTCATATATTCAGTATCGTCAATCTGATCAATTACCAAGTTCTATTTCAAATTCAGGACCGTCACTCCATGAGATATCCACAGCCAGACCCAACGAGGTTTCTGTGATATGAAGATCTGGCACAGTCACAAAGGCATACTTCAAAGAATTGGCACCAATCTTGAAGGTGGCCCTGGTCACATGATCCTGAATAAACACGCGACCGTGAGCAGCAAGTTGGGCTGCGTCCATCTGGAGTTTTCCTATCAGATAGAAGGTCTCCCCCTTGGCAATCAGATTCTTGTTGCCATAGAAATCCTTACCGGAGTTGTTCTTAAACTCCAGACAGATAAACACAGACTTATCATCTTCTGCTGATTTATTGTCAAACACAAGCGTATAGTCTGCTTCCGATGCAGATGTACTGCCCTCCGGATTGTAGGCAGGAATCGTACCACTCGGGAGAGCGTTATCGTAAATTACATAGGAACTGGGATTGGTAATTCCTGCAACGGGAAGATAATCCCAACCGACTTTCTTATACTGGCCTCCAACAAGAATACCAGTCAACTCAAAGGGTGAGTTCTTCGCATCAATCGTATTGTCAGGCTCACCCGTATGTATGGCAGAATTATTGTCGTTCAATATCTCTGCATCATACTTCACTTTTGTTTCCAGCAAAGCCGTTCCATAGTTGATGTCATTCTGCATCGCCACAGTACGGGTATTGGGCAATACCATTGAATTCTTTTCAAAACTGCTCCACTTCACATTGTCATCATCATTCCAATCAGGAATAGTCTGAGGGAAGTCTTCCTTGTTCTTAATGACAGTGGATGTGCGGATAGGACTATTACCATAATAACAGAGTTCTGCAGGCCACATGATATTGGCAACAGGCGTACCTGCCCCCATACCCAAATTAGCACCCGACACGAATTTGAATCCGCCTTCGTTTTTCAACTGTATAGCACCGGCCGGAATGTTCATATTTGTGGGGAATGCCTCCAGGTCTATACCGGAAAGACTGATATCATCTTTATCATAGTCCTTGAATTGCAGCTTTTCTTCTACATACTCAAAATGACTATTAATACGTGATATAATATCAACAGCTACAGCTTTAGCTGCTGCTTCCCGATCATTACTGGTGGAAGTCGATGTAATAGGCTGAATATATTTATACAAATCATCAATCATTCGGAGAATAGCTGTTCCTGAGCCTGCACGAGCCTCGTCGGCATTAATGATTGCCAGAGTGGCGTATGCCTCACCCAAGGTTTTTTCCAACGCATTCAAAGTTCCTACTTGATTGGGATCAATATACTTTGTGCCATACCCTGCCCAGGCGTCTGGAATAATATCAAGGATGTCTTCCAAAGCTGTCTGCATATTTGTAAAAGCCTCTGCATCAGACACTCTTGGCTGAAGCATGAAATAGGTGTCACTGCCCCCATCACCCACATGGAATTCAATCTTTCCCTGTTGCAGGTCAGTACCGTCCTTGATGGCCTTACCATAAAACAGCAGTGTGTTCGTATATAATTCTATATCCAGATCGATGACATGGCATGCGGCTGAAGCACTGATAGTATTAGCAGCAAGCAAATCACCCAGATCGTAAATCTTCGATGGAGAGGTGGCTGTGGTCAGTTGCTGCCCATCTGATGGCAGTTTATAACCCAGCAGATAGGTATTGTCGATTCCACGGAAGTTACCTTCCGACTGAGTATTATCTGACGACATACGGGTAGAGGCACTGTTGTTGGTTGAGACACTCAATACGAAATGGGTGTTCACTCTGTCTCCCACGGCGGGTGTTTCCTCTACATCATCTGCAGAGGAACAGCCGACGACTCCCATGGCAAACAGGGCTGTCAACAGTCCATAGGAGAAGGTTCTCAACCCTTCTCCCACCATTACCGGTATTATGTCATTCAATCTCTTCATTTATTAATAATGTACACGCGCAATGTTAAATTTCAGGCGTATAGGTGTTACCTGGCTGCCAGTTGAGTGTTACCGAAGTACCTATCTCACTGGATACTGAGTCGGGATCAGGCTCGGGCTCAGGACTGGGACCTGGATCAGGACTGGGTCCTGGGTCTGGGCCAGGGCCTGGGTCGGGACCGGGTCCGGGATCAGGGCCGGGACCAGGATCAGGGCCGGGACCAGGATCGGGGCCGGGACCAGGATCTGGACCTGGATCTGGATCAGGATTTTCCGATGGAACAATAATCTCACCATTATCTCCTATCCAGCATTGGATAATCTTGTACTGTCCTGAACGCAAAGGCGTCTTGACGTTGAGCACGGTTCTCGTAATGCTTCCGTTGGGCTGAGGCACATAGACTTGGAACTCCCATAGTGCCTCCTCACCGGGCTGAGCGATAAACGGCTCCTCTGTCTCAATCACAGAACGAGTGTCTTTGGATTTTTCGGGATCCCGCGAAGGGAAAGTAACGGAGGTGAAAGCCAGCCTCTCGTCTTCTTCCGGATTCTCCAGTCGCATTGTACGGACAATAGGCGCTTTACCATTAAAGGTATAGACACTGTCACAGATGTTGAAACCTGTGGCAAATCCCGTGCTGTAGACACGTATCTTGTCTAGCTGTCCATGCCCTCGCGGGTCGATCACCAGTGTGGCGGCACAGTTGGCCATATAGAGATGGACATCGAAGTTCTGATCGATGCCCTCCAATACCTCCATCGGCTGTCGGGCTGTAAAGACGCCGGTCGTATGCGAGTCAATGGTATCACGGTCTATCTGACGAAGCATGGAATGATGACACTTTTCATCTTCCTCCAACGTCACCAGCATATTGTCGAGGATATTGGCCGTCGCTAAGTGCATATAATGGCGCATGGGCAGGTTCAACTCGTAACTGGCCTGGTTGGCATCCATGAAATGCTCATCATGCTGCAGACGGGTTGAGTCGCCCTTCGTATCGTAGAACGATAGATCAACGTCGTGGGCAAAGTCGGAGAACACGTCCGACAGCTCGTCACGTAGGGCCTGGGCAATCTTCAGGTCGGTCTGAGTGGTCAGCTCCGTACGCAACTCCGTGGTCATGTTCGTCACCAGACGCAGCTCATAATCCAGCTTTGCCTGTTCAACACAGTTGCTCAGGTCCTCGTCGATTACCGAACAAGATGCCAGCAGCAAAACCGCACCATATAACACACTCCGTTTCACGTCCATTAGATATTCTGTTCGAAGGTCAGACCGGCATCCCAACTCAGGTTGACAGAGAAACCAAGGCGCAAAGCCGGTGAGCCAAGGTCGGGAATTGTATTATACGCAGCACCAAGACCGTCGGGATAGTTGGGAGCTTCTGCACTTCCACTATTGGTATTATTGGTCTTGATTGTCAGATTAACCGTTGTCACATAATGCTGTTTGAATACCCTGTTTCCAACTGCACCCGCAGAACCGTCGTCTACACCGTCCAATGTTGGGTTAGGATTCAGAGTTGCAGCCAGATAGAATTTCGACCCGTTAAATACAACACCATCTATGCCACGGAAATCAACACCTGAATTGTTTTGCAATTCTATAACCATTGAAACAGGTGTAGTCGCTGCGGTCTCTAACGCGAGTGTGTAATTCGTATCATGAGATCCTGCATCTGTGTTTTTAACAGATCCTGAAACCTGTTTATCGTAAATAGTGTATTCTGTTGATCCTGATGGCTCAAAATTGTAATTCACTCCCTTCTGGCCTCCGATAATAATACCGGTGATGGGGAAACTACTATTAGTACTACCAGAAACTACCAAAGGTACCTCATTACCTAACTTGTCAATAAGAACTTTCTGACCACTATAGGCTCCTGTGCCGTCTGTTCCTGATGCTTTAATTTGAAGTATCATTTGACCCACAGCATAACGGATCTCATCCACTAACGCAATATCTACGGTAGATTCAGCAACAGAATTACCATTAGTATAGTTATTAGTTACGCCAGTCCAAGTTGACTGAGATGTATATTCCTTATCCTGAATAGAATTTGAAGTGACAATCGGGGTATTTGCATAATAATACAAAGAAGGTGGATAGGCGAATTTGGTCGGAACAGTTGCAGCCATTCCAGTATACTCCTCTGCTGATGGCACAGAAGGTGTCTTCACTCCATCATCACCTGTAGTCCATTTAATTACCGCTGCTCCATCAGGAAGATTGATGTTGCCTGGATAATCGTTAACAGCAGAGCTTACTAAAGGGGAGTTTTCTTTCGTAAAGGAAATTGTCTGAGCAGATACATCTGTTACTGCCTGATCATTTATCTGAGTAATAATATCGGCACCTATTGTCGTTAAGCTATTTGCACATAATGAAATAAACAAGTCTGTAACTGCTTTACGTACACTGGCAGAAGAACCTGCTTTCAATGAAGTAAAGCTATCATAAAGATCTTTCAGTTGTTGAGCATAAGGATCTTCAGTCCCTTCTACAGCAGCCCATTTCTTGGAGGTACTACCACCATCAAAAGAAACGTTGGCTGCTGCTATCTTTGTCAGCCAAGTGATAATGGCTGTGCAGGTAGCATTGTCCGTTCCATCATAAATTGCATCTGGGGTAAAGGTATATGTGCTTGCTGCACCAGCGAAAGACGCTGGCGGAGTCAGATAACCATATTGGAACTTCGTTGCTGCATCGGTTGCAGCTTTATTCTGAAGACCATAGAAAAGGAAATTGGTGGTTCCAGTAGGAACTTCCACATCCACAAAATGATAGAAATGGGAATTCGTGGCAGTCGTATTCTTATGTTCGCCCGATGTATTCAATATTTTATCTGCAGCTATAATGCTTGAAGCTTTTGGTATATCTTCATTACCTACGTCAGCACTAGCATCTTCCAAAGCAAATGGCAACAACTGAATATCTTTAATACCATTAAACGTTGTTCCATCCGCTTGAATATCTGCTGCTGCCATTCGGGTCTTTGAAGAAGAGGCGCCACTATTAAATGAGAGTGTAAAGTCTGTCTTTACTGTCTTGGCTATTGGATCATAGGTGGGGTTGATCACCTGACCCTTCTCGTTCTTAACCACATCATCAGATGATGAACATCCGGTGAAACCTACTGCGCCTGTCAGTGCTATCGCACTCATCAAGGCAAAGATTGAATACTTCTTCATAATTTTTGAGTTTTTATTTGTTAATACTATTTATTTCAGTTGATGATATACACAACGTTGATGCCGAGCTGGGGGAGCAGGAAAATACGGTCGCCATTGCCAAGCTGCTGGCCGCAGGTGGCACACTCGTATTCCTTGAACCAGGCATAGCCGACGGCAATACCTGCCTCAGCCTCAATGCGCCAATGGCGGGCAAGGATCCAGGAATAACCGTACTTGCCTCCAAGGGCAACCAAGTCGCCTTGCAAACGGCGATCCTTCACGGCACTGTAGAGGCCGAAAGGTATCTTCGTATTGCCGACATTGTAATGGCTATAGATGAGATCGGCCTCGACATAGCTCTTATGGAATGGGACATCGCCCAGCCAACGACGGACATTGGGGGAGATGAGCAGATGACGCCACTTCTTGTTCTTATCCTTGTCGATATCCCAGGCATTTAAGCCCACAAGTGCACCGATGGTCCATAGGGAATCAACACGGATGTCTGCACCAAGGTTGGGAGTTAATGTGGCATCGTACAATAGATTGTTGCGAAGGGCTACTGTCTGAGCCCCTACTCTATCTGCACTCATACAAGCGATGAGTAAAACGACAGAAACGAATATTTTCTTGACCAATTTCACGGTTTTAAGTAATTTTTTTGATTACAAAAGTAATGCTTTTTTATTAAATAAAGAACATACGCATGTACTTATTTTATAACAAAATGTCTTTTCCTTGTTACAATTTGTCCTTTTTGCAAAAATCACCAATTGCAAAAATAACAAAAATAGAGATAAATACTTGACATTATGGACAGATTGTTAGTTTTCAGATAAATAACAATCCGTCATATTAAGCATATAACAATCTGTCAAGAGGCCTTATAACCAATAAGTTACAAAAATAGCTCTAATATTACCAGAAGGCGAACAAAGATATATGTAAATATCGGACAAAACAGAACTACCCCCCCTAAATTGCAGATATCGAGCTCATTTTCTCTCGATACTCGGATGGCGTCATGTTATAGGTATCCTTAAATGTGCGGTTAAAAGTGACGGTATTGCTCATGCCGCACTCGGAAGCAACCGTTGCGATGGTATATTCCGGATGTTCCAACAACAATTTGGCAGCATACTCCACACGTTTCGTATTGATATAGACAGAGGTGTTAGAAGCGTCGGAATATTTGCTCATCATCTTACCAAAGCGGTTCTTATCAACACCAATGAGTCGCATGAGATCCTCACGCCCGATGCCAGGCTTCAGGAAGATGCGATCGCGCGTCACCTGTGTATCCATCTCAACAAAGAGACGACGGTATTCATCGTCGGGCTCCTCTACCTCGGATGTTACAGCGTCAGGTAGTTTGATGGCGCGCAGCTCCTCGATGGCTGCTACCACCTCGGGCGACGTGGGCGACTCGGCATTTATCACAGCCCGGCGATAAGCATCGATAACGTTGATCATACGAGTCATCTCACGATTACGACGGCGTTCCTTACGGATGTAATAGAGAACGGCCAAAGCTACGAGACAGCCCATCAGGAGGACAACAAGCAACAATATGAGCCACTTCGTCTTATACTTGGAAGCAGACTGCTCCATCAGCAGATTATAGGTGGTCTGCATCTGCTCGCCAGACATGTGGACATGAAGCTGATGAGCCACTTTAGCTACTTGCCGACCATACACAGAAGCCTGTTCATAGTTACCCATATCCACATGGAGCAAGGCTTCGCGATTGAGTGCATCCAGCATTCTAAAAGAGGTGGTATCGCCCTGTTCATAAAGGAATTTACGGTAACGGTCAATGATATCGAGGGCTTCATCGTAATGATGGCCAAGCAGCAAATAGTCGAAAATATCCATATCGTCGACGGCATTACCGCATGCTGTCTTCTTCCAATCTGCATAGGCTTTATCGGCCTCAGCCATCCGCCCTGCCTGGGCATACATGCTGGCACGAAGGGCATAGACCCGGCGCAATCCGCGTTCACGGGCTTTGCGCACAACGACTGAAGAGGGATAAAGTGCTTCGGCTTCCTGATGCTGCGACATGTGGACTGCCTCTTCGAAACGACCATCGCGCACGTACATCTTCAATAACTCTGCATAATAGTTGCGCAGAAGGATATGTTTATAGACATATTCCGTCTCTTTCATAATCTCCAGGCCTTCCAGACAGGAAGAATAGCCTTGGTCAATTTGTCCATGATAGTGATGCTGTTTGCCACTCATGAAAACAGCCATCGACTCGAATGCCTTGTTGCCATGTTCTCTGGCCATCTTTCGAAGACCGAAAATAGACCTGACAAGATGATCATGGAGATTAAGCGCGTCATAACAGTCCATCAGTCTCTTATTGATAAGCAACTGCAGCAGGGTACTATCACGAAGGGAAGACTCGGCCTTCACACGCTCGAAGAATGAGACCGCCTTCCTATAACGACGCATGTTATAGTTCAGTTCACCCTCAGCATAGTCAATCCGCCAAGCAGGCTCCAACTGTCGCTTACGGACAGCCGTTATGATGGCCTGAGCAGTGTCGGGACTGGTGATATTATACACATAGGATTTAGAGGTGTTCAGCAGGGAATCAGGCACTACGATTTGCGCATCGCCATCAAGCGACACCAAAAACAGGCAAGCAAACAAGATTCTCCTGAGCGACATACCGACAACCCCATTATGCGTTGTTATTCTCGCGCTGCTCGAGGAACTCGGAAACTTGCTCCTGCATGCCTCGGGTGACGGCAATGCGGCCTGAACGGGTGTACTGGAGCACACAGCCGAAGGTGTCAAGGGCGCGATAGAGGGAGATGATATCCTCTGTGACGCCGTGCATTTGGACGATGACATAGGTAGCGTTCACCTCGATGATGCTGGCCTGGAATCGGCGGATAGTGCGCGATATCTCCGGGTTCTCCAGCACCATCGGTGCAGAGAGCTTGTAAAGGCCTGACTCCCGGATGAAGAGCTGGTCATCGGTGAAATAATTGGCCTTCACCACGTCGACTTTCTTCTCAATCTGCCTGGTAATCTTGACAATCTGGTCTTCATCGCTCCAGGCGGTAATCGTGTACTTATGGACACCAGGGATACTGGAGGCTGACACATTCAGGCTCTCGATATTCACCTGACGACGCGTAAACACAGCCGTCACCTGATTCAGGATACCTGCCACGTTCTCAGAATACACCAGCAGGGTATATAGTTTCTTTCTGTTCTCTTCCATCACTTATTACTCTTCTAAATCTCAAGCATCATCTGATCTACATTCATGCCCGGGGGCGTCATCGGCAGCACATTGTCTTCCTCGAGGATGGCACACTCCAGGATATAAGGACCGTCGGTGGTGAGCATCTTCTCGACAGCTGCCGCCAGGTCGCTACGATCGGTGACAGCAGCATAGGGAATGCCATAGCCCTTGGCGATAAGCTCATAATTGGGATTAAGCATCTTGGTGAACGACTTGCGACGCAGCCAGAACATATCCTGCCACTGGCGCACATTACCAAGATAGTGGTTGTTCATGAGGATCATCTTAACTGGGGCCTGCTGCTCCATGATGGTGCCGAGTTCCTCAATGCACATCTGGAAACCGCCGTCGCCCATAAAGCAGCAGACGGTTCGGCCGGGAGCGCCAAAGGTGGCACCAATGGCTGCGGGCATGCCGTAGCCCATCGTGCCAAGACCGCCGCTGGTACAGATGCTGCGCTTGTGGTGGTATTTGAAATAGCGTGTCGCAAACAACTGGTTCTGTCCGACATCGGTCACAAGAACCGTATCGTCGGCACTCTTCTCGGCCACCGTATGGACCACCTCGCCCATGCGCAGCGGACCTTCCTTCGGATGGATGGCGGGCTCGATGACCTTCGTGCGCTCTTTCTCGTCGAGCGCCTTGAACGACTCGCGCCACTCGCTATGATCGGCTTTCTGGATGAGGGCCGTGATGGCGGGCAGCGACTCCTTACAGTCGGCTACGATGGCCACATCGGTCTTCACATTCTTGTCGATCTCGCTGGGGTCAATATCGAGATGGATGACCTTCGCCTGCTTGGCATAGGTCTTGAGATTGCCCGTCACACGGTCACTGAAACGCATACCGATAGCGATGAGCACATCGCACTCCTGTTCCTTGAGATTGACGGCATAGTTACCGTGCATGCCCAGCATACCAGCGTTGAGCGGATGATTGGAGGGCAGCGCAGAGAGACCGAGCATCGTGCGGCCTGCAGGGATATCGGCTTTCTCAAGGAACTTGACGAGTTCGCCCTGGGCATTGCCGAGTTCGACACCCTGCCCTACCAGTGCCAAGGGCTTCTTGGCATTGTTGATCAGCTCAGCAGCACGACTCACGGCTTCGTCATCGAGTTTCGGATAGGGTACGTAGGAACGGATGAAGTTTACCTTCATAGGCTCCCAGTCGATCTCCTCAACCTGCGCATTGCGCGGGAAGTCGAGCACCACGGGACCTGGGCGCCCTGTGCGGGCGATATAGAATGCGCGGCTCACGGCCCACGCCACATCCTCGGCATGACGGATCTGATACGACCACTTCGAGATAGGCTGTGCCACACCCACGAGGTCCACCTCCTGGAAGGCATCGGTACCCAGAGCCGAGATGGCCACCTGACCGGCAATGACCACAATCGGCGTAGAGTCGAGCATGGCATCAGCAATACCGGTCAACGTGTTGGTGACACCTGGGCCACTGGTGACCAAGGCGACACCTACTTCCCCACTGACGCGGGCATAACCCTCAGCGGCATGGGTGGCGCCTTGTTCGTGGCGCACCAAAATGTGGTCGAAACATTTCTTTTCTCCTCGTGTATAGTCGAAGAGCGCATCATAGACGGGCATGATGCTGCCACCAGGGTAGCCGAAGATGGTCTTCACACCTTCCGCCTGCAAGGCTCGCATCAGCGCCTTCGATCCTGTAATTCTATCTCTCATAATTCATTGACTATTGACCATTGAACATTCACCATTGACCATTGAACATTTAGTCAATTATTCTGATTCCACCCTTGTCGGCGCTGGAGACGCTCTGGGCATAAGCACGCAGGGCCTTCGAGACCACCCGGTTGCGCTTCAGGGGCTGCTGTGGACGGGCTGCCAGTTCCTCGTCGGAAAGCTTCACGCTGATACTGCGAGAAGGTATATCAATCACGATGATGTCGCCATCCTTGATCTTGCCAATGTTGCCACCGTTGGCAGCCTCTGGAGAGATATGGCCGACACTCAGGCCAGAGGTACCACCCGAGAAACGACCGTCAGTAATCAGCGCACACTCCTTGCCGAGGTGCATCGATTTGATATAGCTCGTCGGATAGAGCATCTCCTGCATGCCAGGACCGCCCTTCGGACCCTCGTGGGTAATCACCACGCAGTCGCCGCTCTTCACCTTGCCGCCAAGGATGCCCTCGCAGGCATCTTCCTGAGAGTCGAAGACGACGGCAGGACCTTCGAAATGCCAGAGGCTCTCATCGACACCTGCAGTCTTCACGACACAGCCATCCTGAGCGATATTACCAAAGAGCACAGCCAGTCCGCCATCCTTCGTATAGGCATGTTCGAGGTCGCGAATACAACCCTCAGCACGATCGGTATCGAGGGACGGATACAGCTCACTCTGAGAACCCATCTTCGTCGAGAAGCGATTACCAGGTGCAGAGAAATAAATATGAAGAGGATCATTCGCATCTCCCCTCCCTTTGGAGGGGTCGGAGGAGGCTTCTATACTATATTTCTTCATGGCCTCTGCAAGCGTCATGCCATCCACACGGATAGCGGTGCCATCAATCAGACCACCCTTATTCAGTTCGTTGAGGATACCGAGGATACCACCGGCACGACCACACTCCTGAACGCTGTATTTCTGGGTGTTGGGTGCGAGTTTGCAGAGACAAGGCACCTTGCGGCTCAGGGCATCGATATCCTTCATGGTGAAGTCGGTACCAGCCTCCTGGGCCACAGCCAACAGATGGAGTACGGTATTGGTAGAACCACCCATGGCGATATCAAGCGACATCGCATTCATAAAGGCCTTGCGAGTGGCGATATTACGAGGCAAGACGCTCTCATCACCATCCTCATAGTAGGCGAAAGCGTTCTTCACCACCTGACGGGCAGCGGCCTTGAAGAGTTCGATGCGGTTGGTATGGGTAGCCAGAATGGTACCGTTGCCTGGCAGCGAGAGACCAATGGCCTCTGTCAGCGAGTTCATCGAGTTGGCCGTGAACATACCCGAACACGAGCCACAGCCCGGACAAGAGCAACCCTCAATCTCAGCCATTTCCTCGTCGGTAACACTGGGATCGGCACCCTTCACCATCGCCGTAATCAGGTCGGCATTCTCGCCGCGCCAGCGACCAGCTTCCATCGGACCACCCGAGCAGAACACCGTCGGGATGTTCAGACGCATCGAGGCCATCAGCATGCCAGGCGTCACCTTGTCACAGTTGGATATGCAAATCATGGCATCGGCCTTGTGGGCATTG
>Ga0247608_10001516_pt1 | contig 31807 bp, 34 predicted proteins | sample 176DNAGHGlowgp2_FD_193490 | JGI IMG/M metagenome (GOLD analysis project Ga0247608, IMG submission 193490) | Sheep rumen microbial communities from Palmerston North, Manawatu-Wanganui, New Zealand - 1766 DNA GHGlow gp2 | ecosystem: Host-associated > Mammals > Digestive system > Stomach > Rumen ...
TGGGGTGGCAGTTCACGACCAAGTGGTCGCCATCCTCCGAAACCTCCAACCAGTCGTCATTGTTGGTCGAAAACCAACCGTCCTTGCAGGTCACCTGTATATGGGAATCGGTGCCGCCATTTGCATCGAACAACACTTGCGTATCACTGATCAGACTCGGTTCCACTTGCATTACAGGGACGTTTCCTTCGGAATTATTCACTGGCGGTTTGTCTTGCGCATACAACGAGACAAGACCAAATCCAATAAAAAACGCTAAAAACAATTTTTTCTTCATAATGCTAATTATTTTGATGAAAGGGCAGCGAAATGGCATTGTTCTGGACGTGAAAAGACACAGACTTATGACCACGCCATAGAACGATTTCAAAGTCTTGCGTACGTATCTTCTCTAATGTCTGTATGCCGATAGGACAACTCATAACGGATGATTTTCGACGGCAAAGATACATTTTTTATCAGTCCACCTTATTCCGTTTCAGCACCCTGCTCTCCTCGGCGGCACGGGTGAGGCTGACTCGTACGGTGACCTCCTCGACGTGGGGTGACGACTTCTTCACACGAACAAGTTTGGAGCTGGGCTTGGGGGTCATGAACAGTTGTGTCCAGTAACCGTCGAATTCACCGGCCCCCATACAGGTAAAATCCTTGTTGATGATGGCAGCACAGTGCCCCGGTGAGTTCAACCATGCGTTCACGACCTCTTCGGCGGTCTCTTGCCCGAATCCGATATTTTCGCCTTTTGAGGGAGAGTAGTTAATCACAAGCACTTCGAAATACGGCTTGATGATATCCACATATCCTCCGTTGGGGCGAAAGTGTGACATCGTCTCGGTCCCTTTCATTTCGGCAGAGCGGATCATGGCCAGTTCCGTGAGAGTGGAATCGAAAAAGTAGGGTTTGAGACCGCGGCGAACGCGTTCCTTGTTCACGAGTTCCATCACCTCCATCGCTTTGTCGTAGTTGAAATGGCCGGTCACCTCGAAGCTGGTCGGGGTGAGGTCGGTGTCGGACTTGGTACGAGTCACCACATGGGTGCGCTCACCCTCTTTCCGCGCTATCGCGACATCCACCGTCCACTGTCCGCTCGGGATGTCAGTTTTGGTGGCGGCAGCGGGGAGAATTGCTGCAGCACTGAGCAATATAGCGAGAAGGACAGGGATGGTTTTGGACATAATGGTGATTTATGCCATGGATAACGCTGGGGAGGTGGGGATTTTTGTGGATTGAGCCCTAACCAACCCAATACTTCCCCTCCGTTATCGTTCCACCACCTTCCACTCGTCAATTCCCTTGCTCTCGCTGCCGAAACAGACTCCGACCTTGAACAGCTTGCGCTGATCGGCGGCGAAGGGGGCGGCATACTGCTTGTCTTCAATCTGTTTCAAGGCCTCGTCGGCGGGTTTATCCACTTTCAGCTCCATGACATAGACATAGTCGCGGGTCTGGATGGTCACGTCCATGCGGCCGCGGCTCGTGTGACGATCCACCTGCACATAGAGACCCATCAGCTTGAAGATGACCGACAACGTGTTTTGGAAATAGATTTCCAGCTTCCCCATCATCTGGTAGTCGCCGTCGGCGAACAATGCTTGCAGACGGATCATGAAGCCTTCAATGTCGCCATTCCGGACATCCTTGACGAAATTGTTGATGGTGAACGAGCCGTTCATGCCGCCTGCAAAGTAGTAGGTGGCCAAAAACTGCGCGAAGCCCCGCTCCACTTCCTCATTCGGGAATCCGAGGCGGTAGCTTTGGAACTCTTTGTCAAAATCCTTGATGGTGAGATAGCCGCTCTGGAACAGCAACGGAATGGGGTTGCTGTACATCATATCGACGCTGTCCATTGTGCGCACATCTACCTCCTCGGTGGTGAGCTTGTCGAGCGGGTAGTCGGTTTGCTGTAGAACTTCCACCAGGAACGTGGGCGTGCCCGTGGCGAACCAAAAGTCGCGAAAATCCTTGCTGTCGAGCGCGTTCAACAGACTGAACGGATTATACATTCCGACAGACTGCTTGCTGAAATGATAACCGTCGTAGCTTTTCTTGAGACGTTGGTAACACTCGTCTTTTGTGATGGCATTAGCATCCGCCATCAAAGACACCTCCTCGTCAAAATTTCTATGGATTTCCTCTTCTGACACACCGCATATTTCAGAGAATCTGTCGTCCAGCGTAATGTCTTTCAAGTTATTCAAATCGCTGAAGATGCTCACCTTCGAGAACTTGGTTACCCCGGTGAAGAAGGCGAACCGGATGTAGGAGTCCATGGTCTTTTCCACCCCGTAAAACGATTTCAGAATTTTGCGGTATTCATTCTGCAGTTCCGTGTTGCCGATGGTCTCCAACAATGGTTTGTCGTACTCGTCCACGAGAACGACCACCTTTTGGCCCGTCTGCTCGTATGCGCGCGAAATAAGCTCTTTAAATCGGTCGGAAAGCGAAAGGCTTGCCTTGTCAATACCAAACCGTTGCTCTAACTTAAGGAGCTGGTAGTCTATGGTCGAGTTAAGTCCTTCCAGATTGGTGTACAACCCGGTGTTGAAGTCGAAATGGAAAATGGGATACTCCTTCCATTCCTTCTCCAGCCCAGCCATCGCCAATCCGTCGAACAGTTCTTTCTTGCCCTGGAAGTAGGCCTTCAGGGTGGAAAGCAGCAGGCTCTTGCCGAACCGGCGGGGACGGCTGAGGAAGTAGCAAGAGCCTTCTGAGACAAGCTTATATACCAACTGGGTTTTGTCAACATAGGCGTAGCCTTCCGTGCGAATCTTCTCGAATGTCTGTATGCCGATGGGGTATTTCATAACGGATGATTTTTCAGCGGCAAAGATAGACAAAATTCACGAAACCTCATAAATCACCACTTCCAGGTCACGTTGCCGTTGGTGTAAAAGATTTTCTTCCCTTCCCATTCCATCTCTATGGCAAAGCCACCGTATTTTTCATTCAACTGTAATATACTTCGCATCCACAAAATCGGTCATCCAAACGCCGTTACGGCTTACGAGAAACTTGATTCCATCATCGCTCATCCTACGGGCGTCGATTTCCAAAACAGTGGGTTCTCCATGCCGTTTGCCCACTTTAATGGCTTCTTCAACATTTGCAGACAGATGGACATATAATCGGCTCATTTTCAGGATGCCCTGCTGTTGTATAGATTCAACAAAACGCTTTGCTGTTCCGTGATACAGGACAGGAGGCGGAACAGCTTCCGGCAGTTCAACATCCACATTTACACTATGCCCGTAACGCGCCCGTATGAAAAGCCTCTTCTCATCCGAAAATTCATACCGTCCCTTACAGTCTTTGTCCACAATCTCTTGCAGTTCTTCCCGTGTAAAGCCGTGGTTTGCCGCCAGATCGTGTACATCCCGATATCCGTGCTCCAAAAAGGCATACGTTTTGTCATGCCTCAAGAGAAACGCAAGGGTTCTGGATCTTTCTTCGATATAATTTTCATCCTCGTTTTCCATAATATATCCTTTTCTCTGATCTTCAGTGTTAAAACTGTCCCCGCAGCTCCTGTGACACCACGTCGAAGACATATTCTTCGTTTCCCTGGTTGAAGTGGTACTCGTTCTTTGTTGCATCAAACCGGCCTTGGGTGAGGATATGGTCGGGGGCGGAGGAGAACATCCTGTCTTTCTTCCACAAAAGCAACCGATAGGAGCCGTTCGCAACGCTGTCAACCCGGACAATGGAATCGCCCGTTTCAAACTCCGCCAGCAGCCGACCGGGTTCCGGCAGATACTTCGCCAACGCAGGGTTGAATTCCAACTGTCTGTAGCGGAACTTGTTGCCGTCCCATGTAAAGCGGTGGTAAAAGTCCGTCATGAACTCTCCCCCAACCGGTCCCCTCAGATTGGCAAATTGGGGCATATAGAAATCCTTTCCTGTCAGCTCAAAAAAGAAGTTGTCCTCCCAGCCGCCTTCCAAATAGAGTGACGGCGGTTCAGGGCTACAATAAGCGGATAGATTGTCCGAAAAGCCCGCCGCTTTGTTGTGAAGTTCGGGAATGCACTCGAAGATGTCGGCAGGTTGTAGCGTACCTGTCTTGTCCATCGTAAACGCATCCACACCGATGTCGTAAGACCAGCCTCCTTGTCTGAAGAAATATTCCATGAGGTAGATAGGTCCGTTTGACGATTCCAGCTGATACAATTTCCTCGGTTCCCGGTAATAGTCCTCCATAAACACCGCACGGAACTCCTCATTTTGCTTGGTTTGATAGAGGGTATGGAAGCTTATTGTACTACCGAGATCCCCATCCTCCCAGCTATAGATTTTCACTTTCCCATCCGGCGACGTAAGAAGCGATATCCGCAGTTTGTCCAATTTCGCAGACAAGTCCGCATCGAAAGTGGTTTCATCGTGCTGAAGCCTCTCGACGAAGTTTACCAGCTCTTTGGCATACGCTTTTCTCTCGGGGGAATCGTCCTCGAAGACGAAGAAGTATTTTGTGGGGTCGGAAGATTCCTCGGCACGTTCGTTTACATTTCCCAAGTCTGAATCCAGGAGTTCCACCTTGCTAAAGTCCATTCTCACGGGTGTCACGTTTTGCCATCCGGCCATGGGGAAGAAGAGGGTGCCGGTGACACGGATGCGTTTGTTGGCATACTTGGCCGCAAAATCTTTATAGGAAAAAGATTCAAACACCTCCCAATCCGGCACAATCATAAACTCGGACTGCAGTGTTGTACCTGCGTAATCTTTCAGGGCCTCAATACCTTCTTTGTCAAGATATTGAGTCATGTCTATTTTCTTGTCCGTCTTGAGGATGAAGGCAATCATAGAGCCCTCACCGGTCTCGCGGTAGCGATCCACTTCCTGCATTTTGTCACCGTAATTGGTGACAAGGTAGAGGTGGGGGGTGCCTTCGATGGTGGGTTGGGATAATGTGGGTTGTGCGCTTAGGGTGCCTATGCATCCTATGAGCAAAAGAAAACCTGTCATTGCTGTAATGATGACGGATAGCGCACGCTTTGTCCGATTTTGACGGAGAGTACCGGCTTGGTTTCTGAATATCTTCATTGTTTTAGCTCTAAAATATTTGCAAAAGTAGCATTTATCTTGATAATTGTTTTGCCACAGAGAGGATTATTGTATGAAATAGTGGGGTTGGCGTATAAAGTAATGGAAAACTATCCTGCAGCCCAAACATACCGTGTGGCGCGGGCATTGCCATGTTGCGAGAGAAGGTGATAGCGACACAACTTTTCTATCAATGTGCGGACCTGCTTTTGGGACAGAGTGCCGTCGAAAACCTCAACAAATTCGCTCATTGCCGCCTCACCGTTGCGCTTTATAACATAATACACGCGTGCCAGCACCACAGGCTCTACGTCCTGAGCCAAAATACGAATTATTATCAATTGGGCGAGATTCCTTGTCGCAAATATTAAAAAAACGCCAACTAAAGCCATAACTAACTGATTTTCAATGGGCTGATTTTAACGGCAAATTCTTTTCAAATATTGGGATAAAGTTGTTCACCATCAATCCGGCACAACCAAAAACTCGGACTGCAGTGTTGTACCTGCGTAATCTTTCAGAGCCTCAACACCTTCTTTGTCAAGATATTGAGTCATGTCTATTTTCTTGTCCGTCTTGAGAATCATCCCCCTAAGATCCATATACGACCTCATCTTGTCAAAATCTTTTTGCAAGATTGCGCATATAAAGTTATACGTAATAGCGGCAGGGGTTTTACATTCTGCGATTTCCTGTTTGCTTAACCTCCGGACTGTCGGATTAGGATATTGTGCATTGACAGTTTCAAATGCGATTACCGACAAAACAATAACGAATAATCTCTTTAACATATCTTAATTGTCATTAAAAACTTTTTCAAAATTTATATTATACGGTTTTCTTCACCTCTACTTTCCCATACATTCTTTCAACGCTTCCGTTGCCAATCTCACATCAGTTGTCAGATACCCATTCTCTTCATCAAGTTCATTTACTTTGTTCTGAAGTTTTCTCGTTTTTTCTTGGAGTTCACGGACTTCAAGAAGAAGATCGTCCCTTTGTTGAACTATTTTTGTGATATCATTTTCACCATTTTGGTCATCACTTCTTTGTATGAGATTAGGTTTTTCCTGATCGAAAGAGCCCTCAACAGGTGTATCACATTGAATTGCATTCAGTCTTTCTAACGCCGACACATACAAGGAATGTTGATGAAATGCTATGCCTCCCATTGCAATAAAGCAAAGCACTAACGCAGAAACCAATGCAATCCATTTGGAATTTTGACTCTTCGAATCACGGAGTTTGGTGCCGCAATTCTCGCAATAATCACCTTCAGATAACAAATCCATCCCACATTTTGGACATTTCATATTGCGCACAATCGTCCCATCTTCATCAACGACAAAACTCTTATCATTATTTATCTCTCTCATTAGTTTTATCTTTTTTTAGGCCTATTCATCGTTCAGTGACGTAAAACAATATGGAAACCTACCATATGTAGGACACTTTTTGTTGCGGACAATTGTCCCATCTTCATTAATCACAAAACCTTTGTTACCTCGTATCTCTCCCATTTTTATTTTCTTTTTAAAATCTGCTACGTTTTCTTAAGATTGCTTTTAAAGTTAAGGTATAACAACACTATGCTAACGTCCCTCATCCCCTAATTATCACCCCATCCTCATCAATTCTAAAAGGAAGGTTTTGACTGAACACGGCATCCAAGCATTCGAAATATTTCGCTTCATACCACTTGTCGCCAAGGGTATTAGTTGAGACTAGCGTGTCCTCTTGCAATGGACATTCCCTAAGTTGCTCTAAACTGAGCGGACCATAAATCTTTTTGTCTATAATCACATAATACTGTAACGTCGAGTACAAATCAACTCTTTTCTGTTCTGTACCTCTGCTTGAACTTTGTTGATTTGTTGTACTATATTGCGTTTTATTATATCGTGACATGTTTCTTTGGTTGACATCAGTACAACTCCGACTGGATTTCCCTTGCTTCTTACTACCAACCATAATCATTATAATTGCTACTAATATAACCAATAATAATAATACTGCTAATTCGGTTACACCCATTCTCATAATGCTACAATGAAACTACAAATGAATACTTATAACCACGCGATCTCACTCTGACCGTATAATGACACCATCCGCATCAATTCTAAAAGGAAGGTTTGGATGGAACAACTCATCCAAACACTCGAAATACTTCGCCTCGAACCACGATCCGTTGAGCGTATTGGTGGTTATCAACGTGTCTTCAAGCAAAGGATAGGTTTTAAGTTGTTCCAAACTAAAAGGCCCGTATGTGTTATCATCAAGGCAAACATAATACAGCAATGATGAATACACGTCACTATTCCCTTGTTGGCAATCAGTTGTAGTGTTCTGTCTTTTTTTCCTACCTCTCCCTTGTGATGTTTGCGGTGGAATATCTGTAAAATCTAAACCAGACTCCCCCTCAAACTCATTTTCCAACCTTTCGAGTTCGTCAGAATCTACATAACTATGAGGATTAATACTCCTTCTTTTTGATATTGCAGCGATGATGACAATCAACAGCACAACACCTGCAACAGCAACAACTATTAATTCCATACCTAATTAGTTTAAATAGTGATGATGAATGCTAATATTGACAAAACCACTACTATGATAAGAAGCACTATCCACATATTATATGGTGAAGGATCACTTTTTACGATTTTTGCTCCGCAATGTTCGCAATAATTGCCTTCAGACAGCAGAATCCTACCACATTGGGGGCATTTTCTGTCACGGACAATTTCCCCGTTCTCATTGACGACAAAATCTTTTTTTCCTGTTATTTCTCCCATAGTTAAAAATATTTGACTATACTTATATGCTTACTCTCCGCATAGTTTTTTATACTTATTCTTCAAAAAAATCATAATGGGGACAAGGAACATAAAAAACCACGGCATAAAAATCAAAAAACGAGTTGTAATTTTATATTTCTTCCCAATCTTTGCTTTTTCATATTCGTTAGGACAATACTTTCGCATTATCATTTCAATATAATCTTTGTAGTTTTTATGTCCATACTGTAATTTACAAATCTGATACGCAATCTCACGTGCATCGTATGCTGCAAGAATCCTATGAGAAGATGAACCCACTGTCAAAACCTCAAGGATTTCTTGATTCATCTTTTCAAGCCTTTCATTTGCATATCGAAGAATCGTCCCGTCATCACAGACGGCAAAAGCACTAATATCATTTATTTCTCCCATAAATCACTTATACTTCAAATAGATTATTCGAATTCTAAAATCAAACATACACCAACCAATATCCAAAAGATAACAACTATGAGTATTTCATACCATGTGGCCTTTTCTCTTTTGTTTTGGGATGGAACGTCCTCTACAATTTTTGCTCCACAATATTCGCAATAATCACCGTCTGAAAACAGAGCTTTACCGCAATGGGAACACATTCTGTTTCGGACAATTTCTCCGTTTTCATTGACGACAAAACCCTTGTTCTGTGTTGTTTCTCCCATACTCTATAAATCAATCATTCTAAATAATGGTATTGTTTCGTTATCTATTGTTATAGACGAGACGTATAGAACATGATCCACATCGACCATCCTGACCCGTATCTGGTCCGTCAGAACTAAATTTGAGATTACAGGCCAAATCAGAACGATAACCGATAGTTGATGACCAATAGAAGCCAGCCTCATCACCATAGTCATATTCACCATCACAATCAAATCGGCCTAAGGCAGGCATAATTATATAATTATTATTAGATCCTGTCATCTTTATTGCACTGGCAGCACTCATCCATGTCCATTGACAATATGTTATCAATTCTTCAATTTGACTTCTTGTGGGCAATCGATCACCATATTGTTCCATTGCTTCATCAAAATCGTAAAATCCACCCTCATTTTCTTCCTTCCACAAAGTACCGCTCGGCAGTCCTAAATCAACATAACCATCAGGAATATACTCCTCAACCTCTGCTTCGGAAACGGGTTCTTCAACACATTTTTCAACCACTGTATCGCAGCATTCATCGGGTTCATAATACGAAACGGAATTATCCCATTCACTTGAGTTTATGTACATTGTCAAACCGATTGTGACAATGGAAATGAGTATAACAACTATTATGAGCCATCCTTTTTTTCCTCCCTTGTTATCACTTCGTATAATTGTTCCGTCATCTGCTATTACAAATCCCTTTTTACCTAAAGATTCTCCCATTATATGACACTATTTACAATGCTATTTCGTTGCTTCTTTAATATTCTCGGGGAAATGTTCCAAGTTATAAATCTCATTCACACGATTATGTTTTTTTATCACCAGTGCCATCAGCAAAAATGCAATTAACCACCCGACCACAAGAGAGAGCAAAGGAATTTGTGTTACAGAAGTCAATATGGCTTGTAACACCGCCGAAATAATAGCTATAACAACATACCATCCGCCTGTAATAACAACTGGTTCATTACGAAGTCTCAAAAAATTCGATTCTCTGCCCATCCAGCCAATCACCCAAACAATAGCATAGATACCCAGTGTAATAATTGACAGGCCAATCGTTGCCCAAAAACCTTTGGTGTGTTTTCCGTCATTTTCACACGTAATATTGGTCTCTTTACCCATAGCAAAAGTGATTACTGTGCCATAGATGCCCAAGGTGATAATATTTAACAAGAACATCACCCAAGGACTTCTGTTACATTGGAGCGGCTGGGGTCTTAATTCTTGTACGTTGGTAAAGAAATAGTCTCCACGTAAAATTTCACCATTTTCATTAATTACATATCCTTTTTCCATTTTTAAGATTTTTTGGTTAAACATTCATTATTCTTCTTTCGGAGCATATTCCACTTGAATACTTGTGGTGACCTGAAGGGGATATGAGAAAATTTCTGCGTTCTCACCGCCAACTTTCGGATTGTTGGTATTGCACACTAAGGTGTATTGGCTCAAGTGCCCTAACAGACGTTTGGTATAGTTTGGGTTGTCGCGGTTGAGGATGTCAATGGCCAGTTTGGTGGCAATCACCGTAACAAAGTCAATATCCACAGAGATGCCGGGCTCAAAAGAGGCTTTCTCGAGTTCCTCTTCGTTGGTGTAGAACTTACGGTTCTGATTCACTCGACCAGATACATCGCCGAGGGCATACATAAAGTCACTGTAATCCGGCATTCCTTCGGGCAGGCAGTAGAAAATCTCGCCTGCAAAGGCACGTTCCCAACATCCAATACTCATCAGTGGCATACCCACCTCTTTGGCAATTTGGTTGGCATATAGGTCGCCTTGTCGGTTGTCGGCACCACCTATCACGATGGTGTCTTTGTCACAGAACTCATCGAATACCATCAATGGTACTTCTTGAATGATGCAGTTTTGTACCACCACTTTCGCCTTCGGATTGATTTGCAGGATGCGATCACGGACAGCCTCTGTCTTGTAACGACCCACATCCAACAAACCGCACTGGTGCCGGCAAAGGTTGTGGTAGCCGAGTATGTCATTGTCGATGAGCATGAAGCGACCTACACCCGCTTTGGCCAGTTCGAGGGCGACCAAGCTGCCCACAGACCCGCATCCGACAAGGATAGCACCTGTTTTGAGCATCACATCCGACTCCAAGATGCCAGTATTCCTTGAAAACACATCCATTTTCAGGGAATATGGCTCTTTCTTGCAAGACGTACCTTCGTCATTGACGAAAATGATATTCCCGTCTTCAAAATAGCCTGTCAGCATCCCTTTCGATAAGGCTTCCGAACGGTTTTCCGTCACAGTCCCAATAAGTTTCAATGAGGGAAAGCGTTCATCCATGCCTAACGACACCACATTGAAAGTGTTGGTGTTTTCAATGTAAAGGCCATACAAGTCTCCAATATAATGACTTGATTCAATCTCGGTCGGGAAATAGACCGATGGATTTCTTTGTAATTTGGTCAGTTCCATATTATTGTCCATTTTCGGCAGGTTTTAGTTCTTTTATTTGCTTTTTCAGTTCCTCAATCTTTTTGTTTAGCCGTTTATTCTCTTTATTCAAAGCATCAATCTGTTTGTTTAGGTTAACAATACTATCTGGACTAGAGACCTTTGACATCAAGCTATCGTTTATATGTTGCAAATCCACAATTCGTTGTTCCAATGCTGAAATCGTATCATTTTTTGCAGCAATAATTATGTCATCTTGAACCTCTGATTGGGAAGGATCCACCTTGTCATTTCCTGGCCTGTGTCCTATTTTTATTCCAACAAACAGAAAAAAAAAGGGTATGATTGCAAGCAACAGGTATTTATAGTATTTTCTCAACGATGATTTACCCTCATCATCAGAATTGTCATCTGTTTCTTGCCCATTGTTATTCGTCGTGTCTTGAGAGGGATTGTCACCACCCTTTTCGGGTTTCGCAATACGTATTTTGGGACTCTCATCATTCCCTGTCGGAACAAGAGGGCGAAGATCAGCCCCGTATGAATACTTCAACTCAAAGTATTGAGGTGGAATCAAGTCATCGCCAACCTCCATATCAACAATTTGGTAATGCAGCGGATACGACACATGCCGTAAGGTAAACCGGAAATTAGGATCGAGATTAACCAATCCTGATATAGCTCCGTACTTGTTCATCTGTGCATACGTCGCATTGGTACCGTCGTCTGTACCGCTGAACACATCCATACTACCAGGATGTCTATGCCACAAACCTAAAACCAAGAGTTCCCTTTTATACTGTTTTGACACAGAGTTGGCCAAATAATTTACAAACTCTGTATCTGGCTCAAAATATGCTCTTTGATGGATGGCCTTTGTACCAGGGGGGATCATCTCCATGACCACCCAATCACCTTCGGAAAGAATGTGTCCCAACAGGATTCCTCCCGTTTCAACAGGGTCTTTACGGAAGGTCTCATTGACTATCGCATTCCAAGCCTTGTTGCTAAATACAACAAGTTTGCAGTTATCGTGTGTACTGTTCATATTCCGTGAGGTTTGTCAAATTCTTCCATAGTCATATCACCCGTAAGTACCAACTCAAAACACAACAACCATTTGATGGCCCAGCGCATAACTGTATTGGCCGAAGTTGACTGAGTCTTGGACGCTTTTACATATCCTGCCTCTGTTGTACATAGGTAATTGCGGTTTTCACTGTCGCGCAGAAGGTGATGAGGTCTCCATCCTAATTGCTCTATCATATCTTCGATCCGAGGCTCCACTAGATAGACATACACCGAACTTCCCATCTGTTGCACAGGGTGGTTAGCTTGATATACAGCCATCAAGCGCCATTTGTTGTTCCCCATGACATTGAGGCGCACATCCCCCACCCATGCCAAACGACCGTCATTCAACTTTATAAGTTGAAATTGAGGAAAATCTCTATTCATTGCAGCCTTCTCCGCTTCAAGGAGCATTGGGTCTCGCTCATACCATTGTAACAAAGCAGCCAATTTTGTGTCAGGAATGTTGAGTTTTGCATCTTTGTCGTCAGCTCCGACAACTTCTCCACCTATCTTTAAACCGACCGGTTCACTTCTCAATAATCGTTCACGTAATTCTCGACGTTTCCTTGCACGTTCATCTTCAGCATTGGTGGAATTATTATCGGTTTGGCGTTGACTGCGCAACGCTTCGTCAAGAGCATCTGCTAAAGTGGTTTTAGGGATTATCGGATCCCCATTTTTAGGATCAGTGCCAATCTCCCCGTTTTTTCCAACAGTAATCGGTTCTTGATTAAGAAGGCGTTTGCGTAATTCCTCGCGTTTTTTTTTCATGGCCTCGTCATCGGCTGCCATGCTGCATTTCGGTAATTTGATTTCGTTCATAATTGATTTATTTTTATTTAGTTATAATGTTTCGTTTATACTAATCTTGTTTCAATAAGGATATGAAAAAAGATGCCATCCTGAATAATTAGCATCAGCATCTGGTATCATTGGATGCTGTTCTAATAGTTTACTTAAATATAATTCAATCTCCCACAAAATAAGTCCTATAGTAGAAGGAGGAAATATACCATCTATATGACAAGAAGCTTTTGATTCAATATGAATAGAAGACTGATTCTGTCGACCTTGATCAAAATACTTTCCAAAATCAATTGTTCTAACAATATCCGTTCCAATGATAAGTTTGATATTCTCTCCCCATAAATTTGGGCACAATAAGTAAAATGCTACCGTGCGCATATCGCTATAACTTAGTTCTTCACGACTGTAAAATCTATAAGTTACTCTAATAAGGGAACAAATGTATCCACAAACCAAACTCAACTTCCAATTTAAATTCTTTTCAAGATCCTTTAGTAGTATTTCATCGTGTCCTATTAGAATCCTAACATGCGGAAGCAGCAGAGATTGCAAATTACGGTCCTCTTCACTAATAAATAATGTATTATCATGCTCATCAACTACTTCTATTTGATAAATAAAACCCGAAATCACAATTATTTCTTCATCTACGCCACTACTCACTTTGCCACCTGCTTTCAATAAAACCGGCTCTGGATTCAACAACCTTTTACGCAATTCCTCGCGTTTTTTTCGGAAGACATCGTCATCTGAAGCCATGCTACACTGTGGCAATTTAATTTCGTTCATTTTAATTTTATTACATTAAGTTGTTCACTTTATCTCCCAAACGACTCAAACGGAGATTTCATCCTATTATGTTCGTCATTCTCTGTGCGTTCCTCTTCTATGGCATGAACCTTCTCGTCATCCAAATAGTCCGGATTGGGAACCCATCTGTCAAATGCATCCATATTGCGATTGAGATGAATATCATGCACTTCACCAATGCCACAACCACCAACAGGATTTGGACAACCTGTCAACTGCGACATCTCCTGCGCTTTTTGCTCAAAAAACTCAAGCAATTCCTCAAGGCCTTTGCCCGTAATATCCCTGCCTTGTATATAGTTGTCAATGTATTTCTCATAGTAGTCAATGTAGTCACTATAATAGCGTTTAGCTACATCATCCTGCCACATCGTCTTCGTTGACTCAGCCTTGGACAAGAGACCTCGTTGAATTTCCAACATCTGTTGTACGTAATCTACTGTCATAGTTCATCCTCCATTGTTATCTGCTTCTTTCCATTATATGTTGGCATATACACACATTGACCGGTCGTTTGCAGCCCGGACAAATAGCCACCGCATTTGCATCACGGTAGCCCATTCTGCTCATCTCTTGCTGCATTGATATGGTTGCCGTATGAAAGGCCTTTGCCTTATCCTTCTTGGCTTGCTTTTCCTCCTCTTCTGCCTTTTCCTCTTGCTGCTTTACACCATCTTCATATAGTTGGGCTTGTTCGGCATTACGTTGAAGTCTTGCACTGCTGATACTACACTGAACTGACAGATAGTCCGAAACACATTTTCGAATCTTGTCCATCTTTTCATTGGCCTTATCTGTATGCTCTTGTGCTAGATACTTCATCAATTCCTCCCCTCCAGGTGGATGAAAAGGGCCGCCCGGATCACGATACTTGGAAAGCTCGCTGTCACACTCACTCAGCACTCGCTCAGCTTGATCATCACGTTCCTTCAGTTCGTCATATTCTTCTTTACAGCTATCCACGTATGCTGCCTCGCTATCGCATGAGGGACGGTAACAATGGTCTTCTTCATCGTATCTTTGGCTACTCAGGCAACTGCTATAAGCACTTTCAGCCTGATCCAACCTTTCTCGCGCCTCTGCCACCTGTTCTTCTAACACCCTCTTTTGCTCTTGCATAGATGCCATCAACGAATCCAAGAAATCGCTAACATGAGCCACTACTTTCAGAATGGAATCGCTGGCAAATCGTTGTGCCTCCTGCAACTCTTCCAAGCACTTGTGATCACGAATAATTACGCTCGGTTCCATATCAATCTATCATCTGCTGATTCCCGCGGATTGCTTTTCATATTTAATAGCTTGTTCAATACGCGGTGGCAAATAAGAATTGGCCCATTCTTTATACTTTTCCGACAGTTCAATCACCGTTTCCTTGCTTGAACGGAACTCGTTAACAAATTCATCATACTTTCCGTCTTGCCACTGGTCATTGGCAGCCGTTACCGCTGTTGACAACACATCATAAAGGTCTCTCAAATTACCTGACAAATTTTTCAACTCGGTTTGTAATTCAATCAAACTTTTTGAACTTACATGTGTTCCTTCCATTTTTCTCTGTTTTTATTTTTACAAATCAAGGTATTCTCTTTGTATTTCTTCAAAGGGGCGCAAGACTTCGTCTTCAAATGCCTCAATATCGTTGCATAAGGGCGGTATGATTTCCTTGTCCTTGGTAAATTCCTCGTTGTACTTTTGGAATTGAGAATCTTTCCACTCTTTTGCGACGGTTTCCATCGCATTTTCAGTCTTTTTCAACTGCTCTTTCAAACCGTCAACCGTATCGAGAAGTTCGTTTCGCAACTTTCTCACGGCTTCGGGATCGCTAATCATCGTTGCCATAATTATCTTATTTTAGTTATTATTCACAATTCAAGGTAAGTCTCTATAAGTTTTTGATATCTTCTTAATACCTCTTCATCAAATGTTTCAAGTTCTTCGAGTCCCGAAAGCATGTGCTCTTTTATTCCATTGAAGCATGTATTATGCCTCTCATCAATAAAAGAATCACTCATAAGTATTTCTATTTCTTTCAATACTGTTTTTAATTCATCAATAGAATCAAGCAAGTGATACCGTAACTCTTTTAATCTATCTGGAGGATCAAACGTAATCATACAATTGTTATTTATAAGGTTTGAATTTAATTGTTACGTTCTTATCATGGTCACGATAGAATGCTCTATACTTTGAAGAAGGTCTGTTCATAACAAACAATCGGTTGGCCAAAGGAGAATCCATCAGTTTGTTGGATTCATTCTCAGACATTTGCATCAATACTCGGTGCTTAAAGCAAGTAGGCGGAGTACCTATTCGGCTAAAGCCTTCCAATTTATCCACTTGTAACAAGGTAAACACCCCGTAAGTTGGCCCCTGTCGCAGAATATAGTCAAGCAACTGTCCCTCTTCCGAAACATCATCGCCACGTCTCCCTCCTCGGTCAAACACACGTCCCAACTGGAATGCAAAGAAAGAAAGGTATATATGGGATAACGGACGATTCTCATCCTGCTTGCGTGCATCAATTTCCGCTTTCACTTCGGAAAGTACATCTTTCACTTCAGATGCTTTCTCTATAAAAGACACCGAGAATGGCATCGCAGCAAAATTCTCACCAGGCAACGAATACTGCGGGTCTGTCGGACGCATGAAGTTGAAAAGATAGAAGCTTGCACTTTCCGCAGTGTGTGACAACGTGGTGGAAATGGATGCGTGTACCAACAACTTCTGGGCAACATCTTTGTCTCCACCTAACACAAGCAAATTGTTCGAAGATTCTTTCCTCAACACCGCACAAACGTCTGTGTCAGAAATAGCAATAGACTGACCAAGTAACACGGGCACTTCGTCAGGAATATCTTTCACCACCTTATAACGGCCAGGTAGTCTGTGATCTCTGAAATCTGGCTGGTCGTTGCCACGGAAAACAACGAGACTCTTATTGTTATAACCTTGTGCGCTATCCTTTTCATTCAGTTCATCTACAAGCTTTTCTATATCGTGCAACGGTATGAAGAACCCTTGTACCTGCTCGTTGGCATACGGCGCACCCGATTCCGCATTATAAATGCATTGACCGACTTTCAAATTTGGCATCATTTTTTCTTGCCAGCTGATCAGGGCAGTAAAATCGTTAGGAGCACTCTTGAACACCACCCTGTTTGCAATAAGATCTCGTGGCAACACTGTTGAAGATGGGATACGCTGTGTTGCCAGTATCAAATTGATGCCGAATTTACGATACTCTTGAATGATTGTATGAATGATACTGTTGGCTTCTTTCGAAATGGCATCATTTTCTACCTCGAATATCTTTTGAAACTCATCAATTATCACCAAAAGACGAGGCATAACAGCGGCAGGATACTTCTTTCTGTAATCTACGATGCTGGTTACGTCATTCTCGCGACAGAGTGTCATGCGACGAGCACCCTCCTCTTTCAATTCCCGCAGCACACTTAATCCGAATTCACGCTCGGCTTCGGGAGCGATCACACGAGCATGAGGCAACTTATGATTCGCGTATGTGTTAAACTCTACACCCGAAAAATCGAGCAGGTACATTTGCAACTCATCTGGTGAATATTTGACAGCCGAATCAATAATAACAGAATGCAGAAACACGCTCTTGCCTGAACCAGGAATGCCGATAACAACTGCGGAGTTTTGACCACTTTCCTGAGTAATACGGAGCTGCGAAATGCTTTTTGTAGTTGACATACCAAAAGGTATCTCCACCATACTGGCACTTGTAGCAGTCCACCAATCCTGATGCTCCGGAAGATAATCGGCCAAATTCAATACTGTTTCATTTTTCACCTCGAAACCTTTGTTAACAGCGTTAACAACCTGCTGTAACATTGCATCTGGCAAGATATCGTATTCCATTTTTGGTATCCTGTTTTCTTCATCCTCTTCTTCGGATCTGTACAAATACGTGAGATGGTCTTCAAATTGTTTCAGTCCTAATGTACGTAGAGCTTTTAATGCATCATCCGAACGCTGTATTTCATTCTCGTTAATCAGCAGAATCACCGTAACACCCGCACGGATACCGTTTTTTAATATTTTCTTCAGGTTGTTAATACCTTCCATCGGTATTCCCACGGGAAAATCCTCAATGACTAACAGTCGGTAAGGTTCTTGGTTTTCTTTACCTTTGTTATACTCCGCAAGTGTCGTCTGACCCTTCAATAGGTTTTGGATGATATGTTCAATATGTAATACAGTCTCATCCAACATTTTTTGGATATCAGAAGAGCGCGAGCTTACTCTGAAGACATTCCTGCTTAATCGTTTCCACTCTTCGCTTGTACCTGTCATCCCATTCGTGTCAATCATGGCAAGATTCATTCCTCCTGAAGGCACCGACATCATTGCACGCCCAATTAAGGTGTTGACAATATCCAAACAACGTTGCCTATCTTTTTCATCGTAATGAAGCACAAGATTATTACCGTTCAGGAAAAACGGATATTTGCGTCTCCGCAGTTGTACTTTCTCCCCTAAAAGGGAAAAATCATTGCATAGCTCGCCAAGGTAAAACCTTTTCTGAACATCTCCCGTTTCTTTGACAAATTCATGCCAACATTTTTCTGTTGTTGGTGCAATCTCATAGCGTTCGTTGAAGATGGATGGATTTTTACGACAAAACAATTCAATTGTTTCTCGAACTTCAAAGAGAATCTCCGACTTAATCTTTTCGTATTTCTCTTTGACAAACCTTCTTCTTTCATCTATTGCAGATATTTCCTGATAATCGGGTCTTTGCTGAAGCGATGGGGCAACAACGGTCTTATGAAGATAGAGGTTGTTCAAGCGTTGCACATCTTCGTTATACTTTTGCTCCAATTGGTCACACTTCCACTGAATCGTATGCAAAACATTCAACATGTCATCAAAAGAGCGATTGTATTGCAGCACAGACATCTCAAACATCTCCTCCGAATAGCTATTAGGATTGTTTTCTTGCGCAGCCTGCATCGAATTCTTATAAGAAGAGAGCGTACTAATGACATTTCTCCTGGATTCTTCGTAGATTTCGTTGAAGTCCTCGTTCATGTCGTACAACATGGGATTGTCAATATCAGCAGGCATCTCAGGTTCTTCAGGCACAGGCTCCTCGGACATCAAATAGCCATGTAGCTCAGGTAAGGTATCTGCCCTTCTCCAGAAATCCTCATTGCACTTTCTCACTAAAGTACTCTCGAAAAGGCCAAAACCTTTCATTCCCTCTATATCGAAAGGGCCGAAATTCTCACCATCTAATGATACATAAAACAATTCTTCAGGTTCGTTTGTCGTACTTAGCACCTGCTCCAGTAGTGGCAACAATCCAGTTACAGACTCCGCAAAATACCATTTGTCTGTACTGTTAATTCCGACAAAATCACCTTCCTTTACTTCCAAAAGGGCAAACTCTTCCAACGAATAGGGTCCACGGATTTCTGTTCTCTCACGAAGATAATACTGTGCGGTCTCTGGGGATTCTACTGTCACCGTTTCTGGAATCACAGTGTACCCCCGCAGTTCAGGAATGTCTTTCGCCATACGCCATCCCGCATTATCTTGGGGGACACTGACGAATGTTGTATCAAAGATTCCTAATGAACATACTTTGGCAAATGTAAAAGGGCCAAAGTCTTCGTTGTTCATTTTGATGTAGTATTCTTTTTCCATCTGTATGATTTTTATCTCGTTATCTCATCAAAAGTCTTTCAATCTTCCTAGCATCACTCTTTCTATACCCTTCCGACCAATAGGTAGCACCACCATTAGTCTCAATCCGCACATCCGCAAAGAAAACACGTTCTTGCAATGAAACCGAGGCTATATTGCTCATGAGAATGGTATTCGTCCGATGTCCGAAAACGTAACATTTTGTAATCAACACACGGTCAATGTCAATCTCCATAATATCCGGATATAAAACATTGTCCTCATGAGAAATCCTATGTGCAGTGAAGGTGTACATACTCGCTGATTATGCCAATAATATACTATAATAAATCAATTTAAAGAACGAAATGATAAAGAAAGGCACAGCCATTAGTACCGACAAGAAACAAAACGACAGTATCTTGAAAAAGAATTCCAATGGTCCTTGACCAAAAGAAGTTCCTGCGAAAATATTGCTTCGCCACGTTTCTCCTACACCAATCAACGATAGGCCAGCCAATCCCAAAGTCAGCACTCCAATCAGTGCTGCTTTGCGCTTCTGTTGGTAGATAACTCTTGTATGCGCGTCCATAAATATCAGATGATTAGATAAAAAAAAGATTCAACATTTCAACTCTGCAAAATTATTATCTACCGCGTATAGCTTCTCTATACAAACATGTAACAAATTCTTTTACGCCCCTACTTCACCGCCTTCACCTCCGTCACCTTGCACTCACCATTTTCCAGTTCCACGGTAATTGCAAATTTTAAAGTCACTTTGTTGCTGTTCGGTGAACCATATAGCTCTGTGACGAAGTCGTGCTCCAGCACACGCGAGATGCGCTGCAGCAGCCCCACGTCAATGACCTCCCGCCGGAAGATGTCGTAAACGTTTTGCCGGTGGCAGTTCAGCCTGCGCGCGAACTCGCTTACGCTCAGACCTGATGCTACAAAGTGTTCCTTTATTTTCTTGCCTGCGTGTGTTTTCATCTTTGTTCGTTTTTGTAGTTCGATTAAACGGTTATTTTGTATTGTTTCCATTCCGCAAGAATCCTCCCCTCGTCCGCGCCTTCGTCCACCACGCTCTTGTAATGCCGGGCATCCATGTCCATCGGCACCGGCAAAGCCCCCTTCCCCGATGGCGAGTTTCCTCTTCCCGACGGGATATTCTGGGCCACCGTCACATAGCGGCAGCACATCAGGACGGCGAAAAAGCTCGGCGGTTTCATAAAATCATTTTCAACCTGCAAAATTACACCCCGAACTGTACAACTCCGATATACAACTGTGTAACAAGCTCTATTACACTTGTACGTACCCGCTCACGCTCAAGCCCGATGCCTCAAAACATTCCTTTACCTTTTCTCCTGCGTGTACTTTCATAGCTTCTTACGATATGTTCACCAAACACCACACAAAAAGAAAGTGGAGCTTTAATTCGACAGTCTCCACTCGGTAGGGTCTGGACTCCCTGTTAGTAAGATACTGAAGAACAAGCCCCACCTGTTTGTATTTGGCAATAAATACTCACAAGCAAGCTTGATTTCCGATATCCGTACTAACATTCGCGAATTGTCCAGATTCACCGAGACGGATAAGCGAAAACTCGCTTTCTTTACAATAAAAAACCACTGCCCTGCCTTTCGGCAGAACAACGGTGCAAAAATACATAAATTACGAATATACACAGACAGATGAAATTGATACTGTAGAGACGTTTCATGAAACGTCTCTACAATGTCAGAGGAAAGACACAAAAAAATCCTTCCTCTTGAGTTTTTCCCAAAATCACCCCGAAAACGACAATTTTGGGAAAAAACTCGGATAGGAGTATTTCACGCTAACTACTAACTGCTAACTTCTCCCGCAGCCACTCCGCCGTGTAGCTCCCCTCGCACTTTACCAACTCCTCCGGTGTCCCCTCAAACACCACCTCGCCGCCGCCGTCGCCGCCCTCGGGGCCGAGGTCGATGATCCAGTCGGCGCACTTGATGAGTTCGGTGTTGTGTTCGATGACCAAAACCGTGTTGCCGTGCTCGATGAGCCGGTTGAAGGCATCGTAAAGCTTGTGGATGTCGTGGAAATGCAGACCCGTGGTCGGCTCGTCGAAGATAAAGAGTTTGCGCTGCTTGTCGTCGTCCTGTGCTAAGAAGTTGGCCAATTTCACGCGCTGCGCCTCACCGCCCGACAAAGTCGAGGAGGGTTGTCCTAACACTAGGTACTCCAACCCTACATCTTTTAACGGCTGCAAGCGGCGCAATATATTCGCTGTGATATCATTGGGCGTCAGACTGTTGAAGAAGTCCAACGCTTCGTTCACCGTCATATTCAGGATGTCGTTGATGTCCTTGCCGGAAACCTTGATATCCAGGGCGTCGTCGCGAAAGCGCTTGCCCTGGCACGACGGACAGACCATCTCCACATCGGCCATGAACTGCATGTTGATATGGATGATGCCCTCACCCTCGCACTCTTCGCAGCGACCGCCCGCCACGTTGAAGGAGAAGAAGCCCGCCTTGTAGTTGCGCTGTTTGGACAACGGCTGGGCCGCGTAAAGCTCACGTATATAGTCGAAAATCTTGAGGTAAGTGGCAGGATTGGAGCGAGAGGAACGCCCGATGGCATCCTGATCGACCATCACCACGCCGTTGACCTTGGTCATGTCGCCCGACACACCGCCGCAACGACCCGGTCTCGGCACATTGGCATCACCCAACAGTCGCGCCACAGACGGATAGACAACGTCAGTCACTAACGAACTCTTGCCCGATCCGCTCACGCCCGTCACCACCGTGAAACACTCCAACGGAATCTTCACGCTGATGTTCTTGAGGTTATGCTCGCGGGCATTCTGCACCTCGATATAGTTGCGCCACTTCCGGCGGTATTTCGGCAACGGGATGCGCATCACGTCTTTACCTTCGGTGCCCGGCACCATGCCCCGCAAATAGCTGGCTGTCAGATTCTTTTTCTGTGACAACAATTTGTCGAACGTGCCAGAGAAGACCACTTCACCGCCAAACTGCCCGGCCATGGGACCGATATCGACAATGTAGTCGGCGGCTTTGATAATGGCTTCGTCGTGCTCCACCACAACCACCGTGTTGCCGATGTCGCGCAACCGTTTCAGCACGTTGATAAGGTTCTGGGTGTCACGTGGATGCAGCCCAATACTCGGCTCATCAAGGATGTAGAGGGACCCCACGAGGCTGCTGCCTAACGAGGTAGCGAGGTTGATGCGCTGCGACTCACCGCCCGACAATGTGGAACAATTGCGGTCCAAGGTCAGGTATCCGAGTCCCACCTCGTCCAACAGTCCGATACGGGTGGTCAGCTCGCGCATCAGGATCTTGGCGATTTCTTTTTCATTATCGTTTTGATATTCAAAGTTTTCGAAGAATTTCTTCAGTTCCGAAACCGGCATGTTTTGCAATTCGGCGATGGACTTGCCGTTAACTTTCACGTACTGTGCATCCTTGCGCAAGCGAGTGCCGTGGCATTCGGGACAGAGTTCGCGCCCGCGATAGCGCGCCTGCATCACCCGGAACTGGATTTTGTAGGTGTTCGCGGCCACGAAATCAAAGAACTGTGTGATGCCATGCACATCGTGCTTCACATCGCCATACCACAGCAGGTTGTACTCCTCTTCGGTGAGGTCGTCGATGGCGCGATAGACGGGAAAGTCGAGTTTGGAGGCATAACGGATGAAATGGCGTTTCCACTCGCTCATGATCTCGCCGTGCCAGCAGGCCACCGCATCCTCCGCCACCGACAACGAGCGGTCGGGGAAGACCAGATCGGGGTTCACACCTTCCACCATGCCCGTGCCGGAACATGTCTTGCACGCCCCGTAAGGGTTGTTGAAACTGAACATGTTCACTGTCGGTTCCTCAAACGTCATGCCATCGGCTTCGAAAAAGTTGCTGAAGGACTTCAACACGCTCTTTTCCCCTTCGCGGAGCACCGCACACACGCCTTTTCCTTCCGAAAAAGCCACATTCACCGCATCGGTCACGCGGGTCTGCTGCGCCGCCAAATTGTCGGACTTGAAACGGTCCACCATCACAAACAGTTTCTTCGGATCGGGTTCTTTTTCGAATTTGATAACATCGTCAATCTCAAAAAGTTGCGAATTGTACACCATTCTGTTGAAGCCCTGTTGCCGGAGAATCAGCAGCTGGTCGCTGACAGAACGCCCTTCGGGTATAACCATGGGTGCAAGCACATAAACGCGCTCACCTTCAGGGGTTTGCATAATGAAACGCAACACATCTTTCACGTCGTGGCGCTTCACTTCCTGTCCGCTCACCGGCGAAAAGGTGTGGCCGATGCGGGCGAAGAGCAGTTTCAGGTACTCGTAAATCTCCGTCACAGTGCCCACGGTCGAGCGCGGGTTCCTCGACAGGATCTGCTGCTCAATAGCGATGGCCGGCGGGATGCCGGTAATGGATTTCACATCGGGCTTCTTCATGCGTCCCATGAACTGGCGGGCATACGAGCTGAGGCTCTCCACATAGCGCCGCTGTCCCTCCGCATAGAGTGTGTCGAAGGCCAGCGAAGACTTTCCGGAGCCGGACAACCCCGTGATTACCACGAACTTATTGCGCGGAATATCCAAATCGATATTCTTCAGGTTGTTGACCTTCGCGCCACGTATGGAAATTTTTTTCTCTTTCATAATTTGAGGGCGCGAAAATACGATTTTTTTTGTGACTAATGAATGGTAATCAAGGAACAAAACGACTTCTCCTTCATCCAGCACTTTCCCGTTCACTAATAAAAAACAAAATTCATGAACTTTCTCCGATTTTCCGCGAAACAAACATTTTATTTTAACTATTAATTATCAAATAATTTTCATTAAAATTCAACAACAAATTGACTATCAATCTGAAACAAAAATTTTCAAAACCTCTTGACAAAGGGACTTTCTTGTTGTATCTTTGCAGCAAAAAAAATATTCAAACATGATGACATATTGCAAATATTACAGCCCGGTGACCGATGTCACCTTCCGGAAAGTCTTCGGGGAGCACCCCGACCTGACTGCCAGCCTGCTCAACGCCTTCCTCCCTTTGGAGGAGGGCCGCACCATCACCGACCTGCGCTACCTCCCGCCCGAGCTCATGCCCGAGACACCCGCGCGCAAGCACAGCATCGTCGATGTGCACTGCACCGACTCTGCCGGTACGACATTCCTCGTTGAGATGCAACTCAACTATGACTCGGACTTCTTCCAGCGCGTCTTCTTCAACGCCTCCAAGGCATACGTCAGGCAGCTCAAGGCTGGGGAGCAGTTCAAGCTGTTACAACCCGTCTATTCCCTCAACTTTGTCAGCGGCGACCTGCACAAGGGACTCAACGAATGGTATCATCCTTATCAATTTGTCCACATCTACCACAGCGACCGTGTCTTCGACGGACTCAAGATTGTCTTCGCCGAAATGGACAAGTACAAGAAACTGCCAGAAAAGGGTGACACTAAGAAGGACTTGTGGATGCGCTATTTCACGGAGATGACCGAAGAGACGAGGAGACCCGCGCCCGAGCTGCTCGCCGACCCTGACATTGCCAAGGCCATTGAGCTGTTGGAGATCATCAACTACAACGAGGCGGAGGAATATCTCTATGACAAATACTGGGATGCCGTCAGCATTGAAGCCACTTGGAAGGGCATAGGTCGTCGCGAAGGGGAAAAAGACGGACTGGAAAAGGGTTTGCGACAAGGTTTACAGCAGGGACGCGAAGAAGGACGTGAAGATGAGAAACGCCAGCTTGCCCTCAACATGCTCGCCAAAGGATTCGCCCCAAACCTCGTGGCAGAAATCACGGGAATGACAGAAGCGGAAATCCTCACTCTTGGCACTCACTGATTGACAAGAAATTACCCAAACTGTTACTCTTATCAAAGACCAATAAACGGATCCTTCTCTTCTGAATTCTTCCTACCCGCCTACAACATCATACACCGGCACATCAAACACTCCCTCCATTGCTTTGACAAGAATTTCGGACGGGAGCGTAAACCCGCTTGGCGCGACGGGATTAACTGTAACAGCTAATAAATTCGGACGTTTCAGCACGCGGAGTTGGCCGCCTTTGCTCAGGAAAAGCTTCAGGTTCATCGGCGTGACGAACACTTTGGTGAAATCCTTGACGATGACCACACAATTCTTCACCTCGGGTTGCATACGCAGGAAATTCAGCATCATGTCGGTGAGGATGCCGCTGATGAAAAGGTGGTTGCCGTGCGAGAAAAGTTCGGCTTTGTATTTGTCAGAAAGCAATGACGATGGGATATTCAAGGAGACCACGTTGCCGTCTTCCAATGCGAAAATACCGTTTTCGATCTGCAAAAGTTCGTCGGCTTTGGAAGTTGCATATTCAGGGAGTTGCATCAGATCATGCAGCTCGGAGGTCTTCTTCACGATGGTATTGAGGTCGGGGGCTATCGCCGCGCCTGTGGAGAGAATCAGCCCGTCGGCGATGGTCGGCGAGGCGTGGCTCTTGCGCGACAACGCCCCGTCCACGATGGTGAGGTCAACGCCGTACTCCCCCATCCTATCCAGCACCCTGCGGACTCCGCCCGTGGTCGCCGGTCCCGACAAGATCACCTTGCCCGCCTGCAGCACTCGCGCTGTCACCAAACGCCCTAACGAAGTGCTCTCCTCAGAGAGATCCAATATTTCAGAAAGCAACAACCGTTGTCTGTAATGATATTCTGAAGTCACGAAAATGGTCCCTTCATAGAGCTCGATTTCCGGCTTCTCCGTCTGTGTCACCTGATCCGTCTTCTCCCCGTCAATGCCGATGGAAGTCACCGCGACAACTTTATGTAAAGCTTTAAGTTGCTCAAGCAGATAATTGAGCGTCACCGTCTTACCGGTGTTTTTTGCCATACCGGTAATGGAAAGCGTTTTACAAGTGAGTATGCGGTCTATAAAGGACATTTAATTGATAATTGATAATTGATAATTGATAATGCCGTGTTCGGTAATTGCTTCCTTTATTCTACATTCTACATTCTACATTCTACATTCTACATTCTACATTCTACATTATGCATTATGAATTATGAATTATGCATTATTCTCTCAATCTCTTCCACTTCCACGGGCACATCCGCCATGAGGTCAATGGGGCTGTCGGCGACGACCACGTCGGTTTCGATGCGGACACCGATGCCTTCCTCGGCGATGTAGATGCCGGGTTCGCAACTCAGCACGTTGCCAGGTTGGAGCACCCAATCGCGCTGGCCTACATCATGCACATCCAACCCGATGAAATGGCTGGTGTTATGCATATAGTACTTCTTGAAGCAAGGCATCGCAGGATCTTGATTGTCAACATCTTCCTGCGTATATAACCCCAGCTTGATCAACTCCTCGTCCATCCGTTTGAAAACGTAATCGTTAATCTTGTGGATGGTCATGCCGGGCTTGAAGAGCGGGATGGTCTCCTTGTAAATAGAAAGTACAGCCTCATACACCGCCTTTTGTCGCGGGGTGAACTTGCCGTTCACGGGCACGGTGCGGGAACAGTCGCCGGCGTAGTTGGCGTACTCCGCGCCGAAGTCCATCAACAGCAGGTCGCCGTCGCGCATCTGCTTGTCGTTCTTGATGTAGTGAAGGATGCAGGTGTCGGGACCGGCGGCGATGATGGGCGCGAACGAATGTGTGGTGGCGCCGTTGCGAATCACCTCGTAGGTCATCTCTGCCTCAATCTCGTACTCGTATTTCCCTGGTGCAATGGCAGATAACGCTCTTCTGAACATCTTGCCCGTAATCTCGCACGCCTTCTTCATCGCGGCCAATTCTTCAGGTTGTTTGACGTTGCGCAGCGGATAGAGAATTGGGGCTAAGCGGCGGTAGTCGTGCAGCGGATAGTCCTTCTTGAGCCGGTCGGCGAAGCGGATCTCGCGGGTCGGGAGTTCCTGCCGGAAACGCGGGTCTTCTGGAATATGGAGATAGACATGCTCCGACTGCACCATTACGGCGTTGAGGACGCTCTCAAACTCTTCGTTAAACATCACGTTCCGCACGCCGGAGAGTTTCTTGGCATCCTCTTTGGAAAGCCGATGCCCGAACCAGACGATTTTCTCTGGCGACGGGTTCTTGATGAAAAGCACCTCGCGGTAGTCCGGGTTCGGGTGCCACGGGGCGAGCAGCAAGGTGGTCTCTTCCTGATCAATGCCACACAAATAGAGCAGTTCGGAGTTCTGCCGGAAAGGATGAGTGGTGTCGCCACAGCGTGGATACTCATCGTGCGAAACGAGCAGTGCCACAGAGTTTTCCGCCATCTCGCCGACCACATTGCGACGGTTGCGGGTGTAAAATTCAGCTGACAAAGGTTGATAACGCATAAATTGGAATTTTAAGCGGCAAAGATATGATTTTTTGGTGAACGGTCTTACGTCTAATTTTTGGATGAGAAAGCACAACTTCTCCTTCTCGTACAACAACCCCATTAAGCCGAACAAAGGACGAAACGCATAAATATTTGCCGATCTCACGCGAAACAACCAATTAATTTTAACTATTAATTATCAAATAATTTTCATTGAAATTCAACAACAAATTGATTATCAATCTGAAACAAAATTTTTCAAAACCTCTTGACAAGAGAGATTTCTTGTTGTATCTTTGCGGCAGATAAATCATTTAAACATGATGACATATTGCAAATATTACAGCCCGGTGACCGATGTCACCTTCCGGAAGGTCTTCGGGGAGCACCCCGACCTGACTGCCAGCCTGCTCAATGCCTTCCTCCCTTTGGAGGAGGGCCGCACCATCACCGACCTGCGATACCTCCCGCCCGAGCTCATGCCAGAGACACCCGCGCGCAAGCACAGCATCGTCGATGTGCACTGCACTGACTCTGCCGGCGCGACATTCCTCGTCGAGATGCAACTCAACTATGACTCGGACTTCTTCCAGCGTGTCTTCTTCAACGCCTCCAAAGCATACGTCAGGCAGCTCAAAGCCGGGGAACAGTTCAAGCTGATGCAACCCGTCTATTCCCTCAACTTTGTCAGCGGCGACCTGCACAAGGGACTTAGCGAATGGTATCATCCTTATCAATTTGTCCACATCTACCATAGCGACCGTGTCTTCGACGGACTCAAGATTGTCTTCGCCGAGATGGACAAGTACAAGAGACTGCCCGACAAAGGTAACACCAAGAAGGACTTGTGGATGCGCTATTTCACGGAGATGACCGAAGAGACGAGGAGGCCCGCGCCCGAGCTGCTCGCCGACCCCGACATCGCCAAGGCCATTGAGCTGTTGGAGATCATCAACTACAACGAGGCGGAGGAGTACCTCTATGACAAATACTGGGATGCCGTCAGCATTGAAGCCACTTGGAAGGGCATCGGTCGCCGTGAAGGGGAAAAGGAAGGACTGGAAAAGGGTTTGCGACAAGGTTTACAGCAAGGTCGCGAAGATGAGAAGCGCCAGCTTGCCCTCAACATGCTCGCCAAAGGTTTCGCTCCAAACCTCGTGATGGAAATCACCGGAATGACGGAAGCGGAAGTCCGCGCCCTCGCTACGTTATAATTGACGAAACACAACCCAGCCGTTACAAGTATAACGACCAGCAGAAGCACAATCCCGTTTGGTCATCCTCGCGAACCGAACACAACACGCATTACCTAAACCCACTTCGCCTACGGAAAAGCATAGCCGGCCAACAGTCAGCCTCAGAACCCTCTCGTGGTGCGGGAACCTCCACCGACCACGCTGCTACGCGGACGCACGGAACCCGAAGACGAAGGACGTGCGGAGGGCGAAACGCTACTACTCTTGGTCGTGGTTGCAGGGTGTGCGCCACCCGACGGTTTGCCTGCCGACGAGGGACTGCCACTTGAGGAGGGTTTGCCACTGGTGGCGGGTTTAGAACTGACTGACGGAGTGCCGCCCGAAGAAGGCCTTGTACCTGAGGAAGGTTTGGCACTCGTCGTCGGTGAACTTGCGGATGGTCTTTCAGTTACCGGCGGGACATTAGCCTGCGCCACTGGAGCGCCACCTCCACCCGAACGCTTGTAGTTCGTGGTGCTGCCCACACGGCTGATCCGTGAGGAGATGTTGTGACCGCCAGTGGTGTTCAGGTCGTTGAACGTCACAATCACTGATGGCGTTTTGAGGTAGCGGCCGCCGCTGTTGCGCAAGCTGCCCACGAAATAGTCCCGCACCTTCGCCAGATCGATGCCTAACAGAGGCAGGTTGTTCTTGCCGATGTGACGCAGCAACTTGTTGACCTTCTGTGCCCTGAGCATACGGTCATAAGTCTCTCGACTGTTGATGGTCGTGCCACGCGGATAGGCAAGGTAGCGCACCAGTTTCGTATATTCCTCCTCGGAAAGTCCATTCAACATTGAACGCACTCCACGAAATTCCGCTGCCAAATCAGCCTTCTCATGCTGGTTGACATCCCGGTAAATGGCCCGCTCATGCTCGTCAGTGTAAGTGAAGTTGTGCTCACGCTCGTGTTGCCGTAGCTGCTTGCTTACCTGCTCTTCACCATAGGCAGCGAAGTGAAGACTCGTAAGCGTATCGGAAAGCTCGTTTATCTTGCTGTCGGTCAGGTTTTTGAGGACATCCAGCAAGTCACGGCAGGGCTTGGCCAACAGATAAGGTTTGTTCGAGGGAAACGCGGAATGCAATAATTTGCCCTTATAGGTAATGCCGTTATCCATAAACAATTGGTAAAGAGCGACATACTGCACCACACGGGCAATATCGGTGTTACCGCAGTTGGCGAAATAGTTGCCAGCCTGCCGCTCATACTGCGCCCCGACACTGGTGCCGCTGCTCTGCGAATGGAAATAGGAGACCGGCAAGGCTCCCGTGCGGTTGAGCGTATAGATGGTATATTCGGGCAAATCAATGGCGTACATCGTGTTGGCTGTGTTCCAGTTATAAACCAACTCGTTGAGTCCCAACTTCTTGAACAGCGGTCTGTCGAAGGGGAAACGTCCCGGCGAGGGATATTTATAACAGGCCTCTTGGATGGTGCCGTTCTCCGACCAGTCTTTGAGCAGCACATCAGTGATGGTGAGCAGATGACCCAGTTCGGTGTTCTCCAACTCACGGCTGAGGTAAGTGGGACACCAATCTCGCCCGTTGCCCATCTTGCCGGCCATGCAGTCGTTGATGTCAAGGCTCTGCGAAAGCTCTTTACTGCTGATGGACGCGACAAGGAGGACGGTCTCCACGCGCAGGGGCGGCAGCGTCTCTAACGAAGCCTCGCGCTCGCGACCGATGACCACCAACGTGGTGGAATCCCGCAAGGCACCGAGGATGAGATCGGCGTCGAGGGCGAACCGGCGAATGTCTCCCACCTGCTCGGAAAGGTCACTGTCACGACGGATGCTCCACGCCACCAAACCCGGCTCGCGACTGAAGAAGACCCCGCGCCTCTTCTGCTGAAACATATCGCTGACTGTCAAATCATTGGCCGTGTCAGACTCATCAATAAAAGCTTCCCCTGCAGTGAAAAACCAGTCATCAAACTCGCCTAACGTGATTTGGTAGTCAAGATTATCGCTCGTAAAATAGTGCCGTTTATCACCGCCCAGCAGATTTATCGCATTCGGTTTATAATCAGAAAGATACAGTTGCTGCGAAATTTTCGCCACCAAGTTGTCAAGGTTCTCGGTGGTGGCGTTGCCCAACACGACGGCCATATCCGCGACATGCCCGTCGTAGCCGATTTTGAAGTTATGACGCGAGGTCTGGTGAGTGAAACGGCTGCAAATCGCCTCCAGACTGTCGGGCTCGAAAAACGGGGCCGGTTCGGCAATGAGGATGATGCGACTGCTGTCGGGGAAGGTGGCCGTGGCGATAGTCTGGTAGTGCATGCGGAATTGCTGCCGGAACGCGTCATAGACGGAATCCAGCCGCTGGAACGCCATGGTCGATTCCATATCCACATTCTGGTTAGGAATGTACTCTTTCTTGAGGAGGACAGCGGTCTGCTGCTTGATGCTCTCCGCCACCCTGGTGTGCCTCCCGAAAATAGCGAACATGGCGACAGCGAGGAGGACCACCCCGCCAATGACAACCACTGTTCTCTTTGCTGTCCTGGTCATTGTTTCAATCCAATTAAATACGGCCGCAAACCTACAATTTTTTCGGATTCACCGCGTCATCGTGCCATTGTTTTCATCGCCATTCATCGTTTTTCGTTGCATCATCATAGGCTATAATTTCGTATTTTTGCCGCTTAAAATCTATGTATGGAACATCTTCAAATGGAGGAATATTGTTGGCATATCTTGCTCAATATCAATGCCAACGAAAAGAAATGCGAAAGGAAATGGCAGCCTGTTGCAGCGAAGCTTCAGAATCTTGGAATCCATTTCGAGCTTCACAAGCTGACCAAACCCGGCGACGGAATCGCCACCGCAAAATCGCTGTGCCAAAACGGGATACGGTATCTGGTGGCCGCCGGCGGTGACGGCACTCTCAACGAGGTGGTGAACGGCATCTTCTGCTCAGGGGTCAACACCC
>Ga0247608_10001517_pt1 | contig 31806 bp, 33 predicted proteins | sample 176DNAGHGlowgp2_FD_193490 | JGI IMG/M metagenome (GOLD analysis project Ga0247608, IMG submission 193490) | Sheep rumen microbial communities from Palmerston North, Manawatu-Wanganui, New Zealand - 1766 DNA GHGlow gp2 | ecosystem: Host-associated > Mammals > Digestive system > Stomach > Rumen ...
TTTTGTCGCTTGCCTTTTGCACAAAGATAGAGTTTTTTTGATACTTTTTCAACATTATTTCTTCTTTTGCCGAATTCTCGCTACCTTTGAGGAAACAACCCAATAAACATGAAACTGATCGCCCTCCTTGCCGCAGCCCTGATGGTGCTGCCCGCCCCCCAGGCCAGAAAAGCCAAAAAACCCGCCAAACCGCCGGTGACTCCCCCGTCCGTTCAGCAGCAGGTCGTGTCCGTAGAAACGGAAAACAGGTCCCTGGTATTCCTGGTTGACGGAAAGGGCCAGGTCTATACCCGCCATTACGGGGCCCGCATCGCAGAACCGGCGCAGTATCTGGAAGAAGCCCTCCGTGAAGAAGATTACAATACCTGCGACGGCCTCGCCTATCCCGCCACGGGCGGCCGCTTCGTCGGAGAGCCCGCCCTGCAGGTAAAATATGCCGACGGCACCCACAACACCGAACTCTATTTCACCGGTGTCTCTGCCGGGGAACGCGAAGGATGCCGGGTCACCACCCTCTCGCTCAAGGATTATGTGACGGATCTGGCCGTGAACCTGGTTTTTGAAGCCTACCCCAAGGAAGACATCATCGTCACGCATACGGAAATCCTCAACGGCGGAAAACAGCCGGTGGAACTTCTGAACTATGCCTCCTCCTCCCTCTATGTCCAGGCCGACAACTATCTCCTCACCCATTTCTGGGGAGCCTGGGCCACCGACATGCAGATGGAGCACGAACTGCTGGGCCACGACCTGAAAGTGATCGAGAGCCGCCGCGGCACACAGGCCACCCAGGGGAACAACCCTTCGTTCCTCCTGAGCCTCGGCGCCCGGGAATTCAGCGAGACGGCCGGCGAGGTCATCGCCGGAGCCCTGGCCTGGAGCGGCAATTTCCGGCTCTGTTTCGAGCGCGACAGCGGCGGAAGGCTCAACATCCTCACGGGCATCAGTCCCTTCGCCAGCGCCTATCCCCTGGCCGCCGGAGCCACCTTCACCACCCCGGACATGATTTACACCTGGTCCGGCGAGGGCGCCGGAAAGGCATCGCGCAACCTGCACCGCTGGGCTCGCAAATACAGCGTCTATGGCGGAGGTGAGGTGAATCCCACGCTCCTGAACAGTTGGGAAGGCGCCTATTTCAACTTCACCACCGAAACCCTCCTGCGCATGATGGACGATGCCGCCGGAATGGGGCTGGAGATGTTCGTGCTGGACGACGGCTGGTTCGGCAACAAGTTCCCGCGCAACGGGGACAACGCCGGCCTCGGAGACTGGGAGGTCAACACCGCCAAACTGCCGGAAGGCATCGAGTACCTCGCTTCCTACGCCCACGCCAAAGGGCTTAAGTTCGGCATCTGGATAGAGCCGGAAATGGTGAATCCCAAGTCGGAACTGGCACAGAAGCACCCCGAATGGGTGGTCCAGAGTCCCGGACGGGAAATCTACCAGGGCCGCAACCAATGGGTGCTGGACCTGTCCAACCCCGCCGTGGAAGATTTTGTCTTCGGGATTTTCGACCGGACCATGCAACTGGCCCCGGGCATCGACTATATCAAATGGGACTGCAACCGCGTCATCCAGAGTTTCGGAAGCAGTTATCTGGGCGCCCGGCAGGACAAATTCTACGTCGATTACTGCCAGGGACTGTACAATGTCATGCGCCGCATCCGGGAGAAGTATCCCCGCGTCCTGGTGCAGTGCTGCTCCTCCGGCGGCGGCCGCGTGGACTACGGCGCCCTGCGCTACTGCAATGAAATCTGGACCAGCGACAACACCGACGCCCGCTCCCGGGCCTTCATCCAGTACGGCACCAGCCTGATTTACCCCGCCTGCGTGATGGGTTCGCACGTGTCCGCCGTGCCCAACCACCAGACAGGCAATGTCACACCCTTGAAATTCCGCTTCGACATGGCCTGCGCCGGCCGCCTGGGCATGGAACTGCAGCCCAAGAACCTGTCGGCCGACGAGCGCGCCCTCGCCGACCGCTGCATCCGCTCCTACAAGCAGTACCGCGACCTGGTGTTCACCGGAGACCTCTACCGGCTCGCCTCTCCCTACGACGGGCACTACTACGGCCTCATGTACGTGTCCGAGGACAGAACCCGCGCAGTGGTGTTCACGTATTGCCTGGATTACGAGTCCCGCAACGTGGGCGGAAAGGTCTTCCGCCTGCAGGGACTGGACCCGGCCCGCACCTACCGCGTGACCGAGCAGAATACCGACCGCCCGTGCTGGTGGGGGGACGGTAAAAGTTTCAAGGGAGATTTCCTGATGGAAGGGGCCTTCAACCCGCGCCTTCCCCAGATTTACAGTTCCGCCGTCTTCGTGCTGGAAGCCGAGTAAACGCTGATACGCCGTCAGGCTTTAGGGTATTTGACGGTGAAACAGGCGCCTCCCAGATTGAAGGAACGCGAGTAGGAGATGGTCCCTCCGCAATGTTCCACGATGCGGCGGCAGATGGCAAGGCCCAGACCGCTGCCGCTGGTCTTGGTGGTGAAGTCCGGCGTAAAGATTTTTTCCTGGTTCTTTTCGTCCACTCCGGGGCCGTTGTCTTCCACCACGATGTCGTAGAATCCGTCTTCCATGGCATTGCGGAGCGACACCACCAGACGCTTTTCCCCTTCCTGTCCGTCCACGGCCTGGATGGCATTGGTGATGAGGTTCACCACCACGCGCGTGAGTTGCGGGCGCGGCGCTTCCACGATGGCGTCGGACAGGCCGAAGTAGTCCAGCGTGATATCGTCCCGGGAGTCGAAGAGGTCCACTTCCTGCCGGATCAGGGCATCGAGGTCCAGGTGCTCCGCCTTCTGGTCGTACATCTTGGCGAAGGTGGAGAACTGGTCGGCCGAATCGGCCAGGAGGTCCACATGGTAGAGGACGGTCTGCGCCACCTCGTCGAAACGCTCCTGCCAAAGCGGGTTGCCGGACGCCTTCATGCGCATGAGCATCTGCAACTGCAGTTTGATGGGGGTCAGCGGGTTCTTGAGGTCGTGCGCCACGCGGCGGGCCATGTCGGTCCAGGCCTTGTCGCGCTCCACCTGGGCCAGGCGGCGCGAACTTTCTCCAAGGTCGTGTACCATCCGGTTGTAGGCCTGCACCAGCGGGGTGATTTCATCGTCCTGGTCGTATTCCAGCGGCTCCAGGTAGTTGATGTCCGTGACGCTCATTTTCCGGCGGAGTTCCGAAATGGGGCGGAACATGCGGCTCACCACCTCGGCGGTGACGAAGCGGGAAATCAGCAGCAGGAGGAGGAAGATGGTGATGACCGTGGCGATGTGCAGGATGGCTTCGCTTTCAAGGTCGTGGGTGATGTCGGTGAAGGGAGAGGAGACGATGGCCACCATGCGGCCGCTGCTGTTCATCACGGGGGCATAGAGGGCATAGTAACTGCGCCGGCCCACCCGCTCCCGGTTCATGTAGAAGCGCTTGTGGGCATACATGATCTGCTCGAAGGCTTTGTCTTCCAGCCGGTGCCCCAGAATCATCCGGTCGTACACTTCCGGAGTGGTGCTCATCACGACGCGGCCGGAAAGGTCGAACAGGGAGATGTCGCACTTGAGGTTGTTTCCCACCCCTTCGATGGTGGCCAGGACCTCCGTGGTGCGGACGTCCTCCGGGTGGTCCATCTGCCGCAGGCGCTCCTGCAGCATGGCCTGCAGTGCGTTGATGCGGGCGGTCATGATGCTCTCCATGTCGGCGTTGTTCCGTTTGTACACGAACCAGACGCTGAAGCCCGCCATGGCTACCAGGGTCACCAGAAGCGAGATATACATCACGATGCCGATCCGGTTCTGGAAATAACGCCTTTCCCCGCTGCGGCGGCGGCGCCAGGTGAGGGCCGAGATCAGCAGAAAGGCCAGGATGGCGAAGAGGAAGCCCTCCACCACATAGTACAGCCATTCCGTGCTGGGCCGGGAAATGACGATGACCTCCCCTTCGGACACGTTGTGGACAAAGTGGCACCAGCCTTCCTGGTCCACATGGCCGGAGGGCTGCTCGTCGGCCAGTTTTTTCAGGCGCCCCGAGTGGACGGTGGGGTAAGGGTAAAGGCCCTTGTACTGCACCAGGTGCCCTTCGACATATTTGGCCCAGGAATACACGGGCGGAAGGGTCACGCGCCCGGGGTCTGCGATGCCCAGGAGGCTCAGATAACCCCGGTCTTCCCGGTTGTGCTTGGATTCCACCGTAATGAGCACGGAGCGCGGGCCGTAGTCCCTTACATAATAGGAGAACAGGCCCGTATAGGAGGTGCGGCCGCTGCCGATGGAGCTGTAGAAGAAATGGGAGTTCTCGCTGAGCCGGACGCCGCCCTGGATGCGCTCCTGGAACAGGGCGTTGGCGGCGATGTCGTTTCCGGGCAGCAGGACGGCGATGTCATAGTCCTGAGAGATGCGGCCCATATAGGTGCTCACCAGCCGGTTGCGGATAATGTCCGCACTGCCCTCCACCACGGACAGGGCTCCGATCATGGCATCGGTCGAAATGGCGCTTTCCGTGCTTCTCAACTGGATTTCCAGGGCGATGTCCCGGTCCATGGCCAGCCGGTTGGCCCATACGTCCACCCGGTTTTTCTCTTTTTCGAAGCCCAACATGGACGAAGCCGTCACGAAGTACACGCCCACCACGGTGGCATAGCCGATTCTTCCGGACATGGAGAACATGTCATACCGGAAGCCCGTGAGGGAGCGGAGGACGGGAGACAGTATCTGGATGAGCAGCGGGATGGTGAGCGAAAGGGCCAGGAAAGAGATGTAAACGATGGCGGTGTAGGGGCTCAGGAGGGTGACTTTGAACAGTTCCAGCGTGATGCTGGAATTCACCGAAATGCTCCGGAAAGTGAGGTGGATGTACAGGACGATGGCGGCAATCGCAATGCCGATTCCAAGGGCGGCGCCCCCTTGCAGCCAGCGGCTGTCCCAGCGCCGCAGACCTTTGAGCAGCGTCCAGCGGACCAGATACAGGTCCAGGACGAAGAGCGTGAGGGCCAGATTGATGATGACGACGGCCCCCAGCGAATACAGGAGCGGTCCGTCGGCATACAGCAGCGGAGAGAACAACTGCGAAACCGGCGCCAGTTTTCGGCCGTACAGATACATCCATCCGAGTACGACGGCCTGGATGAGGACAACCCCGCCCAGCGAGAACCGGCTGGGATGGGCGTTCAGGAACACCAGCAGCCCGGAGATCAGGAGGGCGATGACCAGCCACAGGAAGCCCGAATGCTGCTCGGAACTGGCGGTCTCCCCTTCCGACGTGAGTTTGAAAAGGGGCCTGTTTCCCACGACCACGGCCGCTCCCACGCCGGCCGACAGGGGACGGATCCGGTATCGGCCTTCCACCCGGAAATGGGGGTTCACCCCGTTGAGGGAACCGGGCCGGAGTTCATCCACGATCTCGAGGCCTGCGATGACCTGGCACGGGTCCGAAACCACCTTTTTCACCAGGTACCATTTGGAACCGTGGTTGACGAAAGTAGGATATTCGCTCACGTCCCGGAGGGGAGACACGAAACTGTTCCGGCTGTCTCCCAGCCGCTGCACGAGCGTCTGCGGGCGGATGTCGTCGTTCCGGATGGGGAACTGGTTGGCCCAACTCTGCAGGGTGTCTTCCACGTAGCGGTACACCACCATGTCCTCCGGAAGGTCCCTGAGGTTCATCCAGTCTTCCGGATTCCCGGTCAGGGCTTTTTCGATGTAGCCGTCCAACACCTGCATGCGCTTTTCCACCTTTGCCCCCAAATCCCGGGCGACCCCGTCGATATGGCCCCGGCCGATGCCCGTGAAAAAGGACGCGGCGAACGCCAGAAAGGCGGCCGCCATGAGAGCGACCGAAATCCAGTGCCATATGATCCGTTTCCTATTCATGGTGATAGGGTTCTCCCTTCAGGATGGTGAAGGCGCGGTAAAGTTGCTCTGCAAAGACCGTGCGAACCATCTGGTGGGAAAAAGTCATTTTGGAAAGCGAGATTTTTCCCTGGGCGCGGGAATAGACCGCTTCCGAGAAGCCGTAGGCACCGCCGATGGCGAAAATCAGGTTGCGGGCGCCGGAGGAGAGTTGCTTCTGGATATAATCGGCAAATTCCAGGGAGCGGAACTCCCGGCCGTGCTCGTCCAGGAGGATGAGGGTGTCGGAAGGGGACAGTTGCTTCAGGATGAGTTCTCCTTCCTTCTCTTTGATTTGCTGGTGGGTAAGGGCCGATACTTTTTTGAGTTCCGGGATTTCGCTCACCGTAAACGGGACATAATGCACCAGCCGGGACGCGTAGAGATCCAGGCCTTCCTTCACCCATTTGACGTCGGTGCGGCCGACTGTGAGCAAAACCATATTCATTGAACGCAAAAGTAACAATTCGGCGCGGAATTTGCAAGATACAGGCCTGGATGAAAAAGACATTCCATATACTTTTGTCGGCCGCCCTGCTGTGTTTTTGCGTGGGGGCTCAGGCGCAGTCCCAACTGATGAGCAGCACAAAAGGCTTCATGCAAGCGCCTGAGGACGGTTTTTCCGTCTTTTCGTCCATCACGAAATACCTGGCCGCCGGAGACGCCGCTTCGCTTTCCACCTGGTTTGCCGACAATCTGGACGTCACCGTCATCTCCTCTTCCCGCAACTGTTCCAAGAAGCAGGCCCGTGAAATCCTCCGCAGTTTTTTCCAAACCAATACTCCGCGCTCTTTCCAGGTGACGCACAAGGCTTCGGAGAGCAACAAGAAATACATGATCGGCCTTCTGAACGCCGGCGGAGAACTTTTCCAGGTCACCATCTACGCCACCTCTTTTGCAGGAGAGCCCTACAAAATCCAGCAGTTGAATATTTCCCGCCAGACGGCGTATTGACTTCCTTTTCTTTTCACGCTCCTTACCGGCTCGCTTTCATTGGCCGACAGTGAAGGTATGCCGGCCAGCGCCCACGGAGATTTCTTCTCCGCCAAGGCGGACGGTGGCGGTGCAGTTGACGGGGATGCTCACCTGCAGGCGGATGCCGTCGGCCTGCCTTTCCCATCTGGAGAAGACGGGGCCCGAGACGGAATCATAACTGGCCTCGGCCCATTGCAGCCGTTTGGGGAAGCGGGGTTCGATGAGGATATTCCGGAATCCGGGGTTCTCCGGATCATAGTTGATTCCGGCCAGGGCATTGTACATCCAGGCATTGATATCTCCCAGGAAGACGTGGTTGAGGGACGTCCCGCCGGCGAGGACCCATTCTTCCGGAAGCGTGGTGAGCCCGTCGGCTATCCATGCGGCCCAGGAGGGGGCTTCTTGCTGCAGGGCCATCTCCAGCGCCTGGTCCACATAGCCGTACCGGGTCAGCATCCGCAGGACGGTTTTGGTGCCCAGCATTCCAAAATCCAAATGGTTTCCGCGCCGGCGAATCATTTCGCTGAGCCGGTCGGCCAGTTCCTGCGCCCGCTCTTCCGGAACAATTCCCACAAAGAGGGCCGTTCCCTGCGCCGCCTGGGAGCCGGTGGAATAGAGCCGCGTCTCCTTGTCGAAATAGCGCCGGTTCAGAAGGTCCTTCAGTTGCTGAGCCTTGGCTTCATAGGGCGCAGCATCCTGCCCCAGCAGCCTCCGGAAGCGGGCTGTATAGTCGTTCAGAAGGTAGTAGTAGCACGTTGAGGTGAATTCTTCCGGCGTCCGGGTTTCGTAAGGGACCCAGTCCCCCAGCCCCACGGCGATACCGCCCCAGTCGGCCTCGTTGGCCTGGAGGAATCTCAGATAGTTCTCGCAAAGGGGCAGGGCTTTCCGGACGGGATCCAGGTCCCCGCTGTACAGATAAAGGTTCATGGGAATCACCGCAAGGACGGCCGACCAGACCGGATTCACGCTGAAGCCCCATCCTGAAGAAGGGATGATGTCGGCTATCTGACCGCTTTCCAACTGGTTGTCCTGCATGTCATCCAGCCATTTCTCATAGGCGGTGAACGGATCGAAGTTCAGCAGGCCGATGTCCGAGGAGATGTGCGCATCGGCCGTCCATCCGTTCTTTTCACGCTGGGGACAATCGGTGGGGATGCTCACGAAATTGGACAGGTAAGACTGATTCACGGCCTTCCAGATCAGGTTCAGCGTGTCGTCCGAGCAGCGGAAACTGCCCACGGGCCGCAGGGCCGTATGGACAAAGAGGGCTTCCAAGTCTTTTTCCTCAATCTTCATCGCAGGATGGACATGGATTTCCGCATAACGGAATCCGTGGTAGGTGAACGCCGGGACCAGTGTGTCGACCTTTCCGCTCAGGGTATAGACATCAGTCTGGAAATCATAGCCTTTTCCCTTGTCGAAGAAGATGGAGATCCGGTGCACGTCCAGCAGGCCGTCCCCGCCCAGTTCCTCGCCATGCCGGACGTGGATCCGGGTACCGGCCTTTCCCTGAAGACGCAGCCGGGCATAGCCGGACATATTGGTTCCGAAATCGGCCACATAAATGCTGTCTCCGATGGAGCGCAGGGATACCGGCCGATAGACCCTGTCCACCTCCACGCCGCCCATCTGCTGGGCTTTCAGCAGCGGAGACGGGGCTTCCACCACCACACAAGGGCTCCAGGGTGTTTCATCCTCCTTCTCAAGACGGGCATCATAGATGACCCCCGAATAGATGTCATTGAACAGGAAGGGGCTGGGCTTGGCCTGCCAGGAGGCATCCGAGGCGACGGTTTCCACCCGGTCCTTGTAAGTGAGTCTCAGTTCGCACAGCAGGCGGGGACGCCCCCGCCACCGGGCACGCTCGAAATCCCATACACCCAGCCGGTCAATCTCGTTGTAGAAGCCGTTGCCCAGGACGGCACGGATTTCATTCTCCCCTTTTGAAAGCAGTGAAGTGATATCGTAAACGTTGTACAGGTTGCGACGGTCATAGTGCGTATAGCCCGGGTTCAGGCTGGTGGATGCCGACGGCTGCCCGTTCACCTCCAACTGCGCATAGGCCGCAGCGCTCACATAAAGCCGGGCTTGCTGCAAACCGTCCTCCACCTCGAACCGGCGACGGACCAGAGGGGCGGTATGCTCATCCATAGGACGGCCGTCGCTGATCCAGCAGGCCTTCCAGTCTTCCGCTTCCATCTTGGCGGTTTCGAACCGGCCTGCGGGAGAGCACACTTTCCGCTTGCCGTCGGCATTCCAGGCCTCTACCTGCCAATAATAGGTGGTATGCGGTTCCAAGGAGGTCTCTCCCGTATAACGGGCCCGCATCTGCGAAGAAGCCGTCACGGCCGATTCCCAGACATTCCGGTGATGACGAAGATCCTTTTCGCTCCGGGCCAACACCAGTTTGTACGAGCCCTGCCGCCAGGTGCTGTCACCCTCGTAAGTCCAGGTGAAGCGAGGGTGTGCGATATCGATGCCGATGGGATTCTCCTGGTACTCGCACCGCATCTGCCTGACGGTAACCGACGGGGACGAGCAGGACAGTCCTGCCATCATGAAGCCGCAAAGCGCAGCCCCTGCCAATATTTTTTTCGACTTTCCCATAACGGATCCGTCCTTTGCGCAGACGGTGACGGCCATATCGGCCCCTTCAAAATTGTCTCTTTTCATCATAGAAACAGGATGTAAACATTCAAATATACGAAAAAAAACACCATATCCAAATAATCCCCTTAAGCGAAGAACAGCCTTGTAAACTTACAAAAATTTGCAGAAAAAACTACAAATCGTTAATTTTGCAAATCAATACGAATCAACAATTAACTAAATACCAATTTTATGGCAACAACTGCTGATCTGAAGAACGGAATGTACATCATGTTCAACGGCAAACCTTGCGCTGTTGTGTACTTCCAGCATGTAAAACCCGGCAAGGGCCCGGCCTTCGTGAAAACCAAACTGCGCAACCTGGAAAACGGCCGCATTCTGGAGAACACTTTCACCGCCGGAGTAAAACTGGATACCATCTCCGTTGAACGCCGCCCCTACCAGTTCCTCTATGACGACGGAGAGGCCTTCAACTTCATGCATGAGGAAACCTACGAGCAAATCACCCTGCCCCACGACGTCGTGGAAAATGCCGACCTCATGAAAGAAGGCCAGCACGTGGAAATGATGTTCATGACCGAACCCGAAGAGCGCTGCCTCACCTGCGAACTTCCCACCTACGTAACCCTGGAAGTCACCTACAGCGAACCCGCCGTGAAGGGCAACACCGCCTCCACTTCCGCCCTGAAGGAAGTCACCCTGGAGACCGGCGCCAAGATTATGGTTCCCCTGTTCATCGAAACCGGCGAAATCATCACCGTCAACACCACCGACCGCAGTTACGGCCAGCGCGTGAAATAATTACAGCGTCTTGGAATAGTGGCACTGGAGCAACTCGCAAGAAGAGCCATGCCAGTTATGCATACCGTTGCCAAGGCAGTTTTTCCACTGGGCACAGGAAGCGCATGAACCCTTCCTGGCCCAGTTTCTGTTTCTGTAAGGGAGAAAGCCCTTCTCCCACACTTCGTAGAAATTATCCCGGTAGATGCTGCCTTGTGAAAACAGGTCCCGGTCTATGTTGGGACAGGCGCAGATGCGGCCGTCGATGAGGATGGAGGCGATATTCACGCCCGCCCGGCAGAAATAGCGGGTGTCGCGGACCTGCTGCTCGTATCGGCCCAGGTAGCCCTCGCAACTGAAGGTCACTTTCATCGCGCCCCTCTGTTCCCGTTTTTCCCGGATGAACTCCATCAGGGACACGAATTCCGCCTTGGAAAGATGCATGTCGGGATCCCCGGCCGCCCGGCCGATGGGAATCACGGTGAAAAGCCTCCACTGCGCCACGCCGAGACCGGCCAGGACATCATGGATCCGGGGCAGTTCCGCGAGATTCCTCCGGTTGACGCAGGTTACCACGTCGGCATTGAGCCGCGGGTCGGCCGCAGACAGGCCGATGGCCCGGACAGCCCGGACATAACTTCCCCCCAGTCCCCGCATCCAGTCATGAGAGGTTTCCAGGCCGTCCAGACTGATGGTAAGGGCTCCCATTCCGGCGCCCATGAGCCTCTCATGGGCGGCTTCGTCGTAGAACCAGCCATTGGAGACCATGCCCCAACCGAAGCCCCGTTCCCGGATGGCCCTTCCCACCGTTTCGATATCCGGCCTCAGCAGCGGCTCTCCGCCGGTGAGAACCACGATGAAATCCTGGGGACGGTGTGAGGAAGGAATGGTATCCAGCGCCTGCAGGAAATCTTCCAGCGGCATATCCTTCTCCCGGCTCTGGACGGAACAGTCGCTCCCGCAGTGACGGCAGTGCAGGTTGCACCGGGTCGTACACTCCCAGAACAAATAATTGAGTTCGTGGACACGGACTTCATTGTCGCGGAAAAGGCGGAATACAAAAGGATTCATACATTTGCAAATATAGAAAAGAATCGTTTTCTTTGCAATATGAAATGGTTGCACAACTTACTCAAAGGCGCATCCGTCACCGGAGCCCTTTTTGTTTTCCAGGCTTGCTACGGCTCGCCCCAGATTCCTGACCATGAGCAGGGCACCGCTCCCATGCGTTTTTCCCTGGTATCGGCCCAGACCGGCCAACCGCTGGAGGGAATCTGCATCGAAGCCAAACCTTACGGGGAAGGTGTCTACCAGATTATCGGATCCACCGGGGCCGACGGCAAGTGCGAAGTGTTCATTCCCTTCGTCCTCGACCTGAGGGAAGGGCCTTATCTTCAGTTCACGGACGCCAACGGAGTCTATGCCGCCAAGGACACGACCCTGGCAGACCTCAGGCCAAGGGACATCGTCATCAAACTGAACCGGAACCTTTAGCAGAGTCCGCGCACGGCGGAAGCCACTTTCTCCAGCAGCCATTTCGGAGTGGAGGTGGCGCCGCAGACTCCCACCCGGTCCCGGTCCTTGAACCAGGCCGGGGTTATTTCATCCAGGCTGCCGATGACATAGGTTCTGGGATTCGCGCTGCGGCAAAGGTCGCTGAGAACCTTTCCGTTGGAAGAAGACTTCCCTGAAACGAAAATAATCACGTCGTGCTCCCTGGCAAATGCGGCCAGATGCTCATGGCGGTTGGCCACCTGCGCGCAGATGGTATCATGGACCGTGAGTTGCGCACCGCGGCCTTGCAGCATTTCACAGACGCGCGCATACTCCGAAGGACTCTTGGTGGTCTGGGAAAAAATTTCCATGGGCTGGGTAAAGTCCAGCGTATCAATCACTTTTTCCAGCATTTCCGTGTTTTCCACCACCAGGGCGTCTCCCCCGACCTGTCCCAAAAGGCCCAGGACCTCCGCATGGCCCACCCGGCCGAAGATGATTATCTGCCCGTGGGCACCGCCTTGGTGCAGGCGGACATAGGCCTCCCGGATCCGGCGCTGCAGTTGCAGCACCACCGGACAGGAACAGTCGATCACTTCCAGATGGCGGGCAGCCGCCGCCTCGTAGGTGGAGGGCGGTTCGCCGTGTGCGCGGATAAGGACCGTCCCGGAATCAGGGACGTCGGAAAGGGATTCCACCGTTACCAGGCCGCGTTCCTGCAGGCGGGACAGTTCGGCCTCGTTGTGGACGATGGCGCCCAGGGAATACAGCCGCTCGTGCCCGGCGAGGTAATCCTCGGCCCGGGTGATGGCCCGGATAACCCCTCCGCAGAAGCCGGAACCGCCGTCTATCTCCACATTCAGCATGACAGACCGGGAGTATCCAGCAGGTCGAATTTTCCCTGAAGCAGGCCCAGCATCCAAACGACCTCCTCGTGCAGGGTCATGTGCGTATTGTCCAGGACATAGGCGTCATCGGCCTGGCGGAGCGGAGAAGTGGGCCGATGGGAATCCCGGTAGTCGCGGTCCTGCAGATTGGCCAGCACCTCTTCCAGCGTGGTGGTCTCTCCCTTGGCGACCAGTTCGTCATACCGGCGCCGCGCCCTGACGGCGGGGTCGGCCGTCATGAAAATCTTGAGTTCGGCATTGGGGAAAACAGTGGTGCCGATATCCCGGCCGTCCATGATGACGCGGCCGCCTTCCGAGAAGGCATGCAGGCGCTCGTCCACCCAATTGCGCACCCAGGGAATGGCGCTCACCGGGCTCACGTACTGGGACACGTCCCAGCCGCGGATTTCGGTCTCGATGCAACGCTCTCCCAGATAGAGCCGGGTGTTCCCTTCCTCCTGGCGGAAATGAAGTTGCAGCGGGCCGATAATCTTCCGGAGCCCTTCTTCGTCTATTTTTCCGTCGCCGATGACGCCGGCCTCCATCCCGGCCAGGGTGACGCCACGGTACATGGCGCCGCTGTCCAGATAGAGGAAGGCGAATTCCTTGGCGATTAACTTGGCGAAGGTACTCTTCCCCGTAGAGGAAAAACCATCTACGGCAATGATGATGTCGGGAATGCTGCTCATATTACGTAGTCTTTTACATCTTGGGCACTGACGGGGGTTCCGCCCAGAATCAACAGGCGCTCCACCACGTTGCGAAGTTCTCGGATATTGCCGGGCCAGGGACGCTCCTGGAGGAGTTTCATGGCCTCGGGGTCGAAGGGACGGACCGGTTTTCCGTTCTCGGCCGATAGCTGCTGCGAGAAATGTTCCACCAGCAGCGGAATATCGTCCTTGCGGTCGTCCAGGGCAGGCACCTTGAGCACGATGACGCTGAGGCGGTGATAGAGGTCTTCACGGAAATGGCCGTTCTGGATTTCTTCCTGCAGGTTTTTGTTGGTGGCGGCGATTACGCGGACATCCACGGTGATCTCCTTGTCTCCGCCCACCGGCGTGAGTTTACGCTCCTGCAGGACGCGGAGCACCTTGGCCTGGGCCGCCAGGGACATGTCTCCGATCTCGTCCAGGAAGATGGTTCCGCCATCGGCCTGTTCGAACTTGCCCTTATGGTCCCGGATGGCCGATGTGAAGGAGCCTTTCTTGTGGCCGAAGAGTTCGCTGTCAATCAGTTCCGAAGGGATAGCCGCGCAGTTCACTTCCACGAACGGCATCATGGAGCGGTCCGACAGTTGATAGATGCTCTGGGCCACGAGTTCCTTGCCGGAGCCGTTGGGGCCGGTGATGAGGACGCTGGCCTGGGTGGGAGCCACTTTTCCGATCATGTCCTTCAGGTGGAGGACGGGTTCCGAGGCCCCGATCATTTCGCGGCCGTAGATCTTTTTCTTGAGGATTTTGGTTTCCTTCACCAGGGAAGCCTTGTCGGTGGCGTTCTTCAGGGTGATGAGGATGCGGTTCAGGTCCAGGGGCTTTTCGATAAAGTCGAAGGCTCCCCGCTTGATGCAGTCCACCGCCGTGGAGATATCGGCATGGCCGGAAATCATGACAACAGGGGTTTCGATTCCCTTTTCGATGAGTTTGGAAAGCATTTCCGTCCCGTCCATCTCCGGCATCTTGATGTCGCAGAAGATGGCGTCATATTTTTCTTTTTCCGCTTTCTCCAGCCCTTCACGGCCGTTTTCCGCAGATTCCACCTGGTAATTTTCCATTTCCAGGATTTCCTTCAGGGAGTAGCGGATTGCTCTTTCGTCATCTACAATAAGAACTTTCATGTCTTTATTTTGCTTTATGCAAATATCGCAATAAATCGTAACTTTGCAAAGCGAAGGCGACAAGCAAATCAAAGAGAGTCATGAATAGTTTCGATTATCTGGAAGTTTCCGTAAAACTGAATCCGTTCACAGAGGAAATGGCTGAAATCCTGACGGCCGAACTGTCCGAACTGCCCTTCGATTCTTTTGTTACGGAAGAACCCTTTCTCAAATGCTATATCCAGACAACGGATTACAAGGCATCGGACGTGAAAGTGGTCCTGAGCGGCTATCCGGCCGTGGAAGGCTTCACCGCCACGCCCGTGCAGGGCAGGAACTGGAACCAGGCCTGGGAAGATAGTTTCCAGCCCATCGTCGTGGACGGGACGGTGACGGTAAAGGCCCCGTTCAATGCCGATGTTCCCCGCACCCGCTTCAACATCCTCATCGATCCGCAGATGGCTTTCGGTACCGGATATCACCACACCACGTACATGATGATGCAGCGGATGCTGGGAATCGAAGCGGCCATCAAAGGCAGCAGCGTCGTGGACATGGGCTGCGGAACGGCCATCCTGGCCATCCTGGCGGCCAAGATGGGCGCCCGGAAGGTCTTTGCCGTGGACATCGACGCCGTAGCGGCCCGGTCGGCCTGGGGCAATGCCCGCTGGAACCGGGTGGGCACCCGCGTGGAAACGGCCTGCGGAGACGCCTCGCTCCTGCAGATGGGCACCTACGACGTGCTCCTGGCCAATATCCACCGCAACATCATCCTGGAAGACCTTCCCACCTACGTGCGCAGCCTGCGCCGCGGCGGGCATCTTCTCCTGAGCGGCTTTTTCACCGCCGACGCCCCGGCCCTCTACGAGGCCGCCCTGTCCCTCGGGCTGTCGTGGGCCGGAGAATCGGCCCGGGAAGGATGGGCCTGCCTGGAGTTCATCAAGTAATTTTTTTTCCTTATCTTTGCAACCTCTATCATTTCAGGAAAGATGAAAAAGTTTGTCACCTTCGTCATGGCAATCTGCCTGGCTACCGGTGCCTTTGCGCAGGGATTCGGCCAGCATGCCATAGGCATCAACGAGATTGAAATCGGGGATAGATTCGATTTCGAGGTCATCAACTATCTCCATTTCGGTTTCAACGGAATCATCAAGAACGAAACCGTTTCCAGCAAAACCGGTTTCTTCAGCAGCCAGCAGTTCGGCTTCAACATGCTGGAATTCGGCTTCCTGCCCTATGAGGACGGAAAGATTTCCCTCGGGGCCGACGTGGAATGGAACTGGTACCATCTGAACAAAGACTATGTATGGGTGCCGCTGAGTGACGGCAGTTCGCAAAGTTATACCGCCGGAGGCTCCATCCTGGGCATCCTTCCCAAGGACCTTGTCGGCGTCAGCGAGGTGAAGCGCTCCATCTTCTCCGTCTGCACTTTCGGCTTCCCCGTGAACTTCACCCATCATTTCGGGAAAATGGCCCTGCAGGTAGGTATAACCCCGGAACTCAACCTCAACGGCTATGTCCAGTTCAGAGGCCTCAACCTCGCCGGGGAGAATGTGAATGACATGCGCTCCGGCGCCCGCTTCTCCAAGAACATCAAGACCAACCTCTTCACCTGGAATGCCCATGCAGCCATTTCCTATGGCGGACTGGGCCTCTACTTCAAATACAGCCCCAAAAACGTACTCCAGCAGAATTACGGCCCTCAGTTCAACACCTTCACGGTGGGACTCATCCTGGGGCTCGGCATGTAATCGCCGCCGGGCGTTTTCCCGGCAAGCCTTGCGGGTGTGTTGGAATTGGTAGACAACCCAGACTTAGGATCTGGTGCCTTACGGCGTATGGGTTCGAGTCCCTTCACCCGCACTGAAAAACCCTCTTAATCGGTTGATTTTGAGGGTTTTAGATTTTGATTAGGCGTACTAAAAGTGTACTTCTTGACATTTTTAGTCAAATGGGAGTTCAGTTGCGATGCCTTTCTCCTTGTACTCTTGCGACTTCCTTAGATACTCTTTCTCCCATTCGTTTTGCGGTGTTCTTCTGCCCGTGTCAAGCATCACGCATATCGTATCGAAATCTGGAGCATCCGAGTTGCAGTATTCTTGATAAGACTTCCATTCCCTCCCTTCGTTATCAATGTATCTCAATAAGCGGGCATATCTGTTAATGAGTTCGTAAGGCCAATTAAAAGAATCTTCAACATTTCCGGCGGAGTTTATTCGGATGAACTGCGGAAGTCCATTTTTGCCCGTCAAATTGCTTCGATGCAGATAATACACTTCTCCGGCTTCTTCGCTAACAACAAAGCGCACAACATCGAAGCCGTTTTCCTCTCCCCATCGGGCAGCAAGTATGTTGTATTTCGGTTTCATTTCCTGTGCAGCTCCACCACCTTCCCCAGATGGATTTCCATAACCCAAAAGCAATAAACGGGGTTTCCGTCCCGGTCATTCATTATTTGCTCAGGGTGAAAGGTAATGCCCGTTATTTCCACTTTGGCGGTATCTCTTTCTTTTGCGTAACCAACCGCAAGATATAGATACTTGAAAGGCTTTGGCAGAAACGGATATTTGCCACCGTTGTAATCTCGCCAATCGTAAATCTTGCCCGGTTCGGTGCAATCTGGATTGAGTTTGTAATAGTTTGGCGTGTCCTCTCTAATTAGATACTTTGAGGCAACCGGATAACCGCAAATTTGGCGGTATTCGGTTTTCTTCGTGCCTGCTATTATGGCATCGAAATACACTTGCTTAATGGGCAAATATAGTGTATCATCGGGGACTTTCATCGCCTTCGGCTTTTATGGTTATCTGCTTGCCACAATGGGGGCAAATTATCTTTGCGCCATCAGAGGGGGCGAAAAGGTCTGCAATACCCACCCCCAGGGCATCCGCTATCTCGTTCAATCTTGATAGAGAGGGATTGCCCTTTATGCTTTCATAGAGGGATTGATATGTAATACTCAACCGCCTTGCAAGTTCTTGCAAGGTAATCCCTTGTTCAATGCAAATATCTTTAACTCTTAGCATAAGGCTCTATTTTGATACGCAAATATACGCCTTATTTCGCACATATCAAAACGCACTCTTATAGCAAACAAAATAAATAAGGATAAATTTTTATATAAACCTATTGTAATATCAAAATATATCCTTATATTTGCATCAGAAAGTAAGGATAACACCTTATCAAGTTCTTTGAAATGTTCAACTATTAAATGTATATCGCTATGAGTAAGATTGAAACCCTTGCACGCAACATCAGTGTAATTCGCAACGCATCTGCAAAGTTTGACTTTTCAGTCATTGACCCCAAAGAGGCCTTTGCAATCAAAAGCAGACTTGAACAGATAGCCGGGCTTTGCCAAATCTACATAGATTTTGAAAATGGCTTTGACCCCGACAACGAAAGCGAATAACCGCCCGCCATCACATCACATTATCACATCAGCCCCGAAAGGATTACCCCGGTAGGGGCTATTTATTAACCCTTAAACCTTATTGCAATATGGCTAAAGCAAAACCCAAGTTAGGCGTTTATTTCGCCCCCTGGTCAGAGGAAGCGACCTTGAACGCAATGGACAAAAGCCTCGTCTATCTGAAAGGCGTAGCCCTTTGCCCAATTTACCGAATGACCGAAGAAGGGCGCGACCTCGCAAAAATCATCATTGAGGATGCAATAACCCTTTTACAAGAGTACAAAGAGCAATTTTGCCCGGAAGTCAATGAAGAAGTTACTACAATGGATTAACCGCCAAGAAAGGCAGGAAATCAAGCGACTAAAGGCAGAATTGCACACCGAAAAGGAATTGCGCAAAATGGCCGAGAGACTCGCTTATAAATCCATCCTCGCAATCTTTGACCAAGAAGAGGAATCCGCCCCCGTATCATCCGGCCCGCTATCGTAGCACCACCAATTACAACCGCCCCGGCCATCCCCAAAATGGCCGGGGTTTTCATATAACAAGGCCGGGAAATCTCACGACTGCCCGGCCACAACCAAATGGTAAAGAAGCGATGGAGGTTCGGCGGTTTGGCATACCGCTTCGCCCGTTTCCCTAATGAAAAAAGCGTTTGCCCGGGACTGCCCCCGGCTGGCATTGCGGACTTTCCGCAATCTCTCTAACTCCCTTGAAAATCCGGGAATCGTTTTATAAGTTCGTTTAATTCTTCCTCCGATGCCTCCCCATCGGTAGTGCCATACTTCCTGGCGTATTTCTCCGCCACGGACATTTTGTCTTTCTTGACTGCATCGAAAGCCTCTCGCGCCATCATGTCAGAGGCCATCTCCTGTGATAAGTTATTTTCCATAGATTAAGGGTTTATAGTTTGTTGTATTCGTCCGAGGGAAGAATCTTCCACTTTCGATATAGATATATAACATGAATAGTTGCGCATTGCCATTAAAACACTTGTTCAGGGCCTCGCAAACCTCCTTGAGTTCTTCCATCTTGTCAATGTCCTCCTGGGTCGCTTCGATTACGCTGGCCTTTGTGATAGCCGGGTTGTCCGGCCTGGCGTGGAAGGTAAAAATATCGCTCCCGGTGAGCGTAACAAACTCCATAACATCATCCGGAATATCCGAAATAATATAGGTGTTTTTAAGTTCGTGCATCCCGGAAGCCTGCGCCCACAATTCCTCCGCCGACTTCTTAAGCACAGTAACGAGAGCAGGATTGTTTGCGCCCTCCGTCATCTTGGTGATATAGTCATCGTGAAGTGCGGGGAGGTCGCGCATATAGCGGTCGAGGGTTTCCGTGTCGTGAATGTCAATCGTAAAACTCAACTCTTTGCAAGTCGGGATTACAACTTCATTAAGAATTTTGCAGGCGTACATAGTGCCCGCGAGGAGCTGTTGCTCTCTTAATTTGTCTTTTCCTAAAGTTTTCATAGTGTTTTAAGTTACTGTTATTATTGTTCTTTATTATCAATTTGTTCTCTCCTGTCTATCACTTCAATTTGGATAGGTTCGGACATTATTCTTTCGCCCTTGCTCGTTATATCAATGGCGGTACTCTCCCCGAATCCGTCCTTGCGCCCCAGGGTGCTAAGGAGGTATCGGAGCATACTTGAATCGGGCATCACCTTCCATCCGGTAAATTGTGGCCCGTTCTCGGTCATTTCGATAGTCGGGACACCATTTGCAAGGAGTTCCGCAGTTTTGAGGCACTTGTCAAAGAGCCTTCCCCGGTATTCCTCAATGACGGTCTTAAATTGCTCGTCCTCGTCCATCCAATCGTATATCGTTCTCCTGTTCACGCAGAGTGCGGATGCGATGGCGGATACATTGCCATTGCATTTCTTAGCAACCTCCTTAAATCGTTTCAAACTCGGCCTCATAATGGATTGTGGTTTTTTGTGGTTTTAATCAATTCTTTCGATGATTTCCCCGAAGTCCTCACCGCTGATATAGGTTTCCATCGGAGGAATCCCGAAACGGGCGCAAAACTCGCTTTTGTGGGCGAAATCAGAGAAGGACAGGCAGAGATAAGCGGAATTGTTCAACGCCTCCGCATTGGCTTTTTCTTGCGTCTTGCGCTTTTCCTCCGATAGCCTGGCTTTCTCGCTCTCATATCTGGCCGGGTCGGTTTCCTGCTGCCTATCCATGCGGAGTGTCTGCAAGTCCACGAATCCGGCCATATCGTCCCCGGCCACATCTTCGGGAATCGCTGGCGGTTGCAAGAAAGCCAGATCCGCCTCCGTCAGTCCGGCCATATCGGTATCAATGTAAGGGAGGAGCCGGGCAAGTTGCTCATTGTCCCACTCGCCCTGTGCGCTCGGATTGTTCAAAAGTATGTTCAACTCCTTCTCCTGCTTATCGGACAAGTGGACAACCTCAACCCGCACGGAATAATCTTTCTTGGGGTAGCCTTGCAGTCCGTCCATTTCGGTCAGTCGTTGATGCCCGCTAACAAGAAGGAGGCTTCCATCGGCTTTCTCGTTCACCACGATACCTCCGACAAGTCCGAAAGTTTTAAGCCCTTTTCGGAGGGTTTTTCGTGCATCTTCGCTGATGCGTCTTGGGTTGTAGTCCGCAAATGCGATTTTTGAGCGCATAATCGCCCTGTAATCGCTTTTATTGACTGGCTGGTAGTTCTCCATCGTTTTTCTTTTTCTTGCGCTCAAATTCAAATAAAATGCGTTTTGAGAGAGGGAAGGCCTTGTAAATCTTTTCCAAGTCTTGCGGGCAGTTCTCCCGCAGCCACAGGAAACAGTCAAGATTGAACCCTATTCCATTGCTCGCACCCTTGCCATAAATGACAGGTGCGGGGAGTTTGGCGGTGCGCATATACGCCATGACCTCCTTGTTTGTCCACTCTGCCAAAGGATAGGCAATTTCGTTGTTGGTGTAATGGGAGGATTCATATTGCATCATCATCAAACGCCGATTGAGGCCGTCCGCTTTCTTCATACCCAGGAAAACCCACTGAATCCCGGTGGCCTCCCTGACTTCCTCAATGACATCGGCCAACTTTTTCAGTTTGACATCCGGCTCCGGCTCGCAATACATTCCCGTTCTGCGGATATAGGACAAATTCCAATGAGGCACTTGCACCCATTCGGCTTTCGGGTATCTTGCTTTGCAGTAGCGGAGATAGCGGTTAATGTGTTCGAGGCCTGGAACGAAAAACATAAACGCGCATACAAGCCGTTCAAAGTGAGGATAAAGCAAATCCAACAGGCAAAGCGAATCTTTCCCGAAACTTACGAAAACCACTGCGGAGGCTGTCTGCTTACGCACCTCCGCAATAGTCGAAAGTACGCTACCCATTTTGTTGTATGCTTTTGTCTTTTTCATACTGAGTAGGAGAATTGAGTTTGCAGTGGCCTAACCCGTGGCGAGGCCCATTGCTCCGCGAATCTGGCGGTACTTCTGCGTTCTGGTGACGAAACGGCCACTACCACCCGAAAGGGAGCGACGGCCAACCACGCCACGATTACCGCTTGTGCCAGGACTGATTCTCAGCATAACGCAATAGTTTTTAATAGGTTAAACAATAGGGACATTTTTCGAGATTTCAAGAATTTCTCCGAGGTGGCAGTCCCAATCCACCATTTCATATTTCTTTCCGTTTTGCTCATAGAAAACGAGTTCTCCGTTTTCGTCCTCGATTTCCATGAGCATGATTCTCTGAATTTTCGCAACTACAAAAGCCCCGAGAGTGCTATTATGGAGAGCGATGCGGTCATAGTCAATAATCCCGACACATTCCTCCTGCTCGTTCAGCCGGACGAATTTTTTTGCATTGCCCGGACGGATTTCCCGTGTGATAAGTTTCTTCTTCCCGGAGGCAACTTCCTTGAGTTCCTTTGCACTGGCCTTGAGTGTAATTGTCATCGTTTATAAAAAAATTAAAAATCCGATCTTGCGTCTGAAAACGGAGTTTCAGACAATGTGATTTAGTTATTTTATATTACTATGTTTTAATAATACTATGTTTTAGGGGTACGGGTCGGGGTACGGGTCGGGGTACGGTTTTCTTTATTTTGGGGTACGCCCGTTTGCTATCCGTTGTAATTCCTGGTTGCTCAAATCGTACTCTGTTCTGCCTGTCTCCTTTCCTTCCTTTCGCTTCGCCTCAACTATCCTTGCAAGTCCAACGGGCGTATATTTGAATGACGCATAAAATCCATGACAGCCAGCAGGAGTATAAAAGGCGCAGCCTCTTTTTTTGAGCAATGCAATAAGTTTCCTCCACTGCCTTTTGCCACCACTGCCCGAAAATCTCTTTACCGCATCTTTTAGGCCCTTTTCATCTATCACCTTTGCGAATCCCGACATTCGAGAAAGGAGTATGCTTTTGAAACAGATATTATACGGCCGTATCCCAATTATGCTTTTAAGAGCAAGTTCTCCACAAAGGGCCATCACTTCGTCTGCGTTGTCTTTGTAGGAAATCTTGCTATCCCGTATTGAGTACGCACGGTTTGACTCTATCCCGGTGAATACCCGCGAATCGCCGCACTTCTTTACCACATTCTCGCAGGTTTTTAACGCCTCACTATCGGACACCGCCCAAGAGATACCCATTTCGTTCAAAGCCTCCCGAATAGCCTTTTTTTGTCCTTTCATAAAGACAAAAATCCCATAGTTAATCATGTCCGCCATTCCTTCGTAAACATCTTTTTTCTCGTAAAGGGATGGAATCAGGGAAACGGGAAACGTTAGATAAACTTTCTTTGCCATTACCGAAATTCAATATAGGCGTCTTTACCTTCTGACAATGGAACAATCTTCGTCCGCATCCATAAGTCTTGCACTTCCGGCCAGACAAAGCCTGCAATTCCTTCATATTGAGGGAGGCGCATGGCCTTGCCAATGCAGGTAAAGAGGAATAATTCTCTTCGTTCCTCGTCCTCGATTTGGAGGGCTTTTTCAAGCCATCCCATTTCAATCTTTAATCGTTCTCCGTTCTTCATTATGATTTCTTTTGAATTAGTGAGTATCGTGCAAATCGGCTCCCCGTAGGGCCATACTTGACTATATCCGTGCGGATGGGATAGCCACGCCTACGGAGGCCGGAAATGATGGCGCAAAGACTGAAAGTCCCGTAAAGGTTCAGCGCCAGAATAGGAGTAATCGCAGCCCCCCTTTCCAGGTGCTTGCGAACCATGTCCGTTTTGGTGGGGCGTTTCCTCTCCATAGTCTTACCTTCTTGCGAGGGATTGGGCTTTGCTGTTCAGTTCCTCCGCCGTCGCTATCCTGTTTCGAAGCCTCCACGCATCAAGCTCAGCCCGACTGAAAAACATTGTCTTTCCTCCGGGTTTATAGTGCGGAATTTGCCCGTAACAAGTTAGTTTGTAAAGCCTTGATAGCGAAACGCCCAAATACATTGCGGCCTCCCGGCTGTTCAATGTATCTTTTTGAAGCAGGGCCAGTTTTTTTGTGACCTCATTAACGATTGCCTGTTCTTGTTCCTTTGTCATCATTACTGTTTAATGTTAATTGTTGGCCCTCAGGGGTTGCGGACAAGTGCAACCCCTTGTTTGGCCTAACCTCAATGGCTTAACTTGTCCCCTAAGCATTGAGAACAGTGCAAATGTAAAGCAAGGAAAACGGATAATAAAGAAAACAAATGGAAAGATAGCAACAACTTTCCAACGCAAAAAAAATAAATAAAAAAAGGAGGCATTTTGCCTCCAAAAAAGACGAAAAACAAGTGTGCGTCGTTGGTGGTGAACCTTATTTTTATTCAGGGATTCCGGGCAACGACGCAACCGCCATCGCTTTAGCCGCATCAATGGCTCGCGTATAAGTTTGAACATAAGCGAGGCCGGAGTGTCCCAGTAAGTCTGCAACCACTCGGATATTTGCGCCTCCCGTCAAGATGTTTGTTGCAAAACTGTGTCGCCCGCAATGCCAGGTGATATGTTTTTGAATACCAGCGCATTTCGTCCAACTCCGTAACGATTTCAGGCACATTGTATGTGATGGGATTGCGAAAATCAAATCCTCTCTCGTCTTGCCATAATCTTCCGGCCTCCCGATTATCCTTAACACATCCTCCCTCAACGGAATTGTAACGCGACTGTGCTTACTGTGTGCTTTCGTCTTACTCTGCTCAAAGGTTAAGACTGCGTTTGAATAGTCAATGTTAGTATATCGCAGTTCTTTAACATCGCAAAAACGAATACCGCAAAACAAACTCAAAATAAACGCCCTGCGAATCTCCGGGTTCTCGCCCCTGTAATGCGTTTTAATAAGCGTCGTAATCTCTTCCGGTGATAATACATCCTTTACTATCTCCGTTTGCTTTGTTGGGCTTTTTACGCCATCGCACGGATTATTCTTTAAAACTCCCTCCTTATGGGCCCGTTTAACGATTTTACGGAATCTTCCGTAGGCAGTCGCAGCGCCAGAACCTTTGCTATTCGCCACAAGATATTCCACGAAATCGGAAACAAGTAACTCCGTAAACTGGCCGGGCTTTAAAAAGAAGGTGTAAAACTCATTCGGGTTTATATCATGCTTTCCATACACACCACTATGCTTCTCCTTCCATGCCCCCTCAATCGCCTCTATTTCCCTCGCAGATTTCTTTATAACTTGTTCTGGGTGTTTCTCCCGGACAAAGGATTTAAAGCGATTTATAGCTAATAGAATATTTCTCTTGTCTATATTAGTATAATTAATATAATACTCTGTAAAATAATCAAATATATTGGAGTATTTGTTGATATTAAGCGAAAAGCCCTTTTCGGATTGCAACAATTCTTGCTCGCGCTGATTCCTTATGTTTTCCGCAAGTATTTCTGTTTCGCGGTTGCGCTCGCGTTCTTCTGGCGTGCGGGGTTTGGCAATAAGATACAGTTTTAAATCCTCCTGTTTGCGAATGTGCTTCACAATATACATCGGCTTTCCCTCCATCTTTTCCGTTGTGTAGTACATCGGATTTCCTTTGCTATCCAAACGAGGTGTCTGTGTTCTCCCCAAATAGTATTCAAGATAAAAGGAAATACGACCATCCGACAAAGTGCGCTCCTTTAGTTGCGGGTTCTGTTTTCTTTGTGTTCTTGTTGCCATATTCTTTGCGATTGTTTTCCGCAAAGGTAGTAAAAAGAATTGAAGTGTACTATAAAAGTGTACTGTTTAACAAAGAATATGGAAAGATAACAGAAACAACAGCCCCCCGGTAACTGGCCGTTTCTATCTAAAAATCAGCGACTTTTTCATTTTTCTTTCCGATTAATTTCCGTATTTTTGATAGGGTTTTGTTCCCTTCACCCGCACGAGCCGGCCTCTTCGAGGGCCGGCTTTTTCGTGCGGGTGAAGGGACTCCGTCGGCCCACGTTACCCCATCCCCAAGCCCCTTCCCTCAGGGAAGGGGCTTAGTCGCTACGCTCCGAAGTGCGGTCCGGCAAAGACACGCCCTCCGCCGGGCGCCTGATGGCGCCTTTTTACGTAATTAAAAATAATCAAGCCATGGGAAGTTACTGATTTTTCTGCCACTGGCGCACGTGAGAGGCCGATAAATCGCGGTCTAAAGGGGGAGATAGTAACTTCCCATAGGAAGAGGACCTGAATCAGTAAAGTATAATTTAATCGAGGGAAGTTACCTGTCAAGTCACATTTGTTGCAAAGACAATCCTTCGTATGAAACCTTGTAGTCCTTGAATTGGTGGGTTGCACGCAGGAAGGCTTCGGCCTTTTGTTTCAATACGCCGATGCTGATTTCTTCCTGCTGACGCTTTATCTCGAAGAAGGTCACGCTCTCTGACAGTTCATCGGCCGCAATCATATCAATCTCGTTTTCTCCTTTGCGGTCCCACCATCGGCCAATTCTGGTATATTTGCCGGTCTCCATGAACACACGGTGGAAATAGCGTTCCAACATCAGGCCGCTGAACGTGTGGATCTTTTAAGTAAACGTAATTTGTGCCTGAGAGTAAAATCGCCATTACAGGTATGTAGAATGAAAACAGAGAAAAAGTGCCAAAAAATAAAAAGCACATTTTGTTTACTGATATGATATGAAATAAGTAAATGAGTTTCTGTGCCTGTACTCGGTGGCTTGGTTTGCAAAATGGGCTAACTGAAAAATTTGGTTGAATGAAGTATGATAAAAAGAACGACCTCCTTTCTTTATTGGTACGAGGCGGTCGTTTGAGATTAGGTTTATTCGGGCGTGTGTTACTTTGCCTTCTGTGAGGCCATTTCAAGAAACGCTTTGGGAGAAATGACCGGAATACGTTCAGGAAGATTCTGGTAGTTATTCAATAATTGAAGGTCTCCGGTAATGAACCACGAACAGCCGTTGTCTTCGGCACAGAGGATCTGTTCGTAATCTTCAAAGTCTACGGGTTCAGCCCAGATGGCTTCGTCGGCGTTTGTAGGCTTGATGGTTACAAGTTTGACTATCCTGAAAAGTTCTTTTGCCTGTTCGTAGAACCGCTTTCTGCTGTCGGCACCGTGCTTAGTCAACGAATAGGCTATATCGGTCAGGGATTGAACGGAAAACAGTCCGACAAGTCCGGAGGTCTTTTCTATGGCGTTCAGTATTCTGATAGAATATGGATAGTTTTCGCGGGACGGTCCTACTAGAACGTCCATAATGATATTCGTGTCAAGATATATTTTCATAGTCCGAAAGCAGAAGCAAGTCTGGGATCCGATTCAAGTTCTTCACGGGACGGGACAGAGATTGTTCCGGCCATGGAAAGAAGAGAAGGGCTTATCTCAGCATTCATATCTATGTACGGGATGTCGTTGTTTACGTCTTTTGTTAACACGTGTTGAACATAGGCGTTAAATGAGATTCCGCGACTTCTTGCTTTCTTTTTTAGTTGAATTATTAGATTCTCAGGAAGTCGGATTCCTGTTTGTTTCTGTGTTTGTGTGTTCATGGTATTCGATGCTTTTCGCAAATCTAATAATAAATGTTGTCAAATCAAAGAAAATGACAACAATTCGGTTTTGGATATGTTTCCAACCTTATTTTGCGGATTGCCTTTTTTATCCCGCCGTAGTGGATGGAGGAGGAAATTGACAACCTAATTGGCGAGTACAAAAAAGGGAACAAATCTCTTGACCTTAGTCAAGGTTGATCTAAAGACGTCAGCTGCCTTAGATGCATCCGTAAGGATACCCCGGGGCTTTACGTCCAAGACGACACTGACCTTGTTGCAAAGGTTGTTATAAAGATTTTATTATACAAATTTTATAACGAAAATTGTATAATGGAAAATTTTTAATATAAGAAGCCGAATGCCCATAGAGGAATTTTTCTGAACACAGCGCTGTCTATGTCGTCGGCTGCTACATAGGCATTATTTTCTTCTTTTATTTGACTGAATCCCTTGCTTTCACCTCCTACTTCGATTACAATATTCTTGTCTATCCTGAAGTCTCCCGTTGTTATGCCGCCGTATTCGACTTGATGACCTGCGCTGGAAAGCTGGTTGCAGAAGTAACTTTCCCTCAGCGTCCCGATTTCCGGTTCAACGGATGACAGCGTACAGATAAGGTTCGGGTTGTCAAGCAGAATCTTGTCCGGCTTCTGTAGGTCAGAGATAGACTCCAGATTTGTGAACAGTCTTCGGATAAGCTTTGCTTCTTCCAGGTTTTTCATGTATTTCAGCGTCGTCGGGCGCTGGATCCCGATGTTCCTCGAAATCTTCGATATGTCAACCTGGAACGGGACCATTTGCGATAGCACCTGCAGCAGGGCTTTTACCTTTCTGGTGTTCCCGACTTCCAGTCCACGATATGCGGTCAGTTCGGAATCGATGATGTAGTTGACGATTCCCTGGATCTTGTTTTGATAGACCCCCTTCTCCTCAAAGTAAAAAGGATAATACCCTGCCTTGATGTAATTTTTGAAGTGTTCCAGCGGCTTCACTTCCTTCAGTACCCGTGTGCAGAATGTAGAAGGTTCAGCCAGCAGTTCGTTCAGGGTTATAGGTTTTATCATGTTTCCGGTTTCGAACCAGAGATATTCCCGGAAGGACAGGCCTGGCATTTCGTATTCGACCAGTCGGCGTGACAAGTCCGCCTGACCATCGTTGAACCGGACTAGCGACGATCCGCTAACCACAACATGTAGTCCCCGGTATAAGTCGTAGATTTCCTTTAGTTCACGGCTCCAGTTGTCGTATTTGTGGATTTCGTCTATGAAGAGGTGTGTTCCTCCCTCCCGAACGAATTTGGCGGCGGTGTCGACAAGCGTGTGCTCTGTAAAATAACCCGTATCTGCAGAGCAGTATAGTGCGTGTCGGTTTCCTTCTCCGAAATTCTTCCTTACATATTGCTGTATCAGGGTTGATTTCCCGACGCCCTTGGAACCCTTGATACCTATGAGTCGGCTGTTCCAATTTATGTGTTGCATCTGGCTTCTTATGAAATCCATTGGGACTTCACTGATGTAAGCGTCATGCATTTGAAATAGTTTTTCCATGTTACCTGTATTTTCTAAAATACAAAAATAGTAAAAAATTGTATAACACAAAATACATTTTGGATCTTAAGAATAATCAAGCCATGGGAAGTTACTGATTTTTCTGCCACTGGCGCATGTGAGAGGCCGATAAATCGAAGTCTGGATGTGAGAGTAGTAACTTCCCATGAGCGGATGGCCTGAAAAAGTTTAGTATAAAAGAACAAAGAGAAGTTACCAAAGTTCATCGAAGATTCCTGGTACTTACTAATCCCAATGAAAGGAAGAGGGCGTAGCCGCAAAGCTGCGTCCTCTTTTTGGAAGGGAGGGGGCGGAGGAGGTCAAGGGTGTCCGATTCCGTTTCTTTTCTTGAATTCCAGTGAGTAGACCCTGTCGTTGGAAAAGGTTGCAGGCTTTCCGTCGATGGTCTTCCATTGTTTCATGTAGAAACTTCCTTTCTTTGCCAGTCCACTGCACCGGCAGATCTCCTGAGCTTCATAGTCCAGGACGAAGGAAACGGACTTTCCGTTATATCTGCAGTGCATTAGCAGTCCGGTTTCCTTTCCCATGGATTTGAGCTGGAAGCGTCCTGTGAACTGTATTCCGTGGTATCGCTCCCTGATTCTTTCCATCGACTTTTCTTCGAAGGTTTTATCCGTGGGGCCTTCTGGGACGACGGACATAATTTCCCGTGGGAGCAGGTTCTGAATGACGGCATCAATTCTGTCTATCCATATCCCGTCCACTCCAATGTTATGGCACCTGTCTTTAAAGGTCGTAAGAACGTCGGATATGTTGAAAACGGTTTGGCGGACATTCTCTATCCCTAGGTCTTCACCGAAGTCAATAAAATCGGTAAGAGTGACATGAGAACGTTTCTGCCACATTCCAAGGCAATGGGACGCGGCAGAGGGAGATTCCCATGTGTTTTGTGTAAACATGACATCATACGCAGGCGCCAGGTCCCACTTCCCGTCTGGAGTCATAGTGTAGGAAAAATTCTTGCTGTGGTCGTCTGTCACACCGGCAAGGAAATTGAAAACCATTTGTCTGAAGAGCGTTTCTTTTCTGTCGGCTGGTACGTGCAGTTTGTCGCACAGCCAGAAGATGTTTATGTAATCGTTGGCGGAAGGAGAAAGGGCCCGAAGGCTTTGCGTGAAGATTTTTCCCCCTCCGGGTTGTCTGTCAAAGCGCTGGGTCAGGAAATGGTTTGTTCCGGACACGGTATAAAGCTGCGACGGCATCATTTTTATGCCGGTATCAGTGGCCATTTTTTGAAAAACGAGTTCTATTTCGCTTGTGGGTACATCTTCTGTTTCCTTAAATTTGAGGATGTAGTATTTGTAGTCTGGAGGCAACGGAATCTGTCCTGAACGTATTTCCCCTTTTTTGTTGATAGCAATGAGTCCCTTCGCATGTTTCCCTCCTACGGAAGTCCCTAACAAGATGAGTTTTTTGAGGGTAATGTTTTCGTTAGGGTTAAGTTGAATGTTTTGCCTATCATGGAGTACATTCAGCGCTTCCTCGTAAAGAGCGTTAACGTCTATCCTGGGGTCGAAGTCTTCTTCTTCGATGGAGGGGACGTATTCCAGCGCCCCCATTCCCCTCTTTCCGATAAAGGATAGTTTCATGAGGGAACGAATGTCGTTGAGAGGGATGTGATTGTTCGTTGTCCACGCGTCAAATAGCGTATTACCCCAATCGTCGGGCAAGGAATCCGCCAGGAATTCCGGAAGTCCTTCGAAGGCTTTATTACCGTAAAACGCTCGTTTGTATATTTTCTCTTTCGGATATTTTGTCGGAGATATGTCGAATTTCGAATCCAGATATTCTTCGCTGAAGGTGAATACGGAACACATTCTTTCGGAATCCCAAACGAGTGAGCCAATAGGTATTCCCCATAGGGTTACTTTTACTGTAAAGTCATTGTGTTTCATATTTTTTTCTCTGTTTAGATGATGCGTAAGGCCTTTTCCCAGTATTATTTCTCAGGGCCGGATGCAGTGGAACTTCTTCTACCAGGTCTCCCAGTCCATCCATCATGCCGCCAGCTCTCAGGATTTTTATCAGTGTCCTCAGGCTGATGTCGGTTGAGGCGCCGGACTCTATCCGTTTTATGGTTGTTCGTGAGACGCCGGCCGACTTTGCGTATTCTTCTTGAGACATACAGGAACTGAGACGGAGTTTGTGAATGCGGTCGAAAATCTCTTCCAGGAGTTCTTCGTCGGAAAAGGAATAGGCGTTTTCTCTATTTATTATAATCTTCATTGTAAAATTGGGTCAATTATGGCCCAAAGATACAAAGTAATCTTGAATTTTACAAAGAAGTTGTATACTCAGAAGAGAATTAACTTCCCTGTATCAACTCCCATGTGGTTCTTTACACAAAAATTCCTTCGAGGGGAGAAAGAGGAGACAAATACTCGCAAAGTGAAAGGGAAGTTAGTCTCCAGATGAGAACTTACTTCCCTATACTAACTTTCCATTTGACTATTTATATAAAAATATAAGAAGCACAAACGCCCAAAGAGGAATTTTGGCTTGTTGAATGGATTCCTGTGTTAAGGCGTGAATTGTGGGTTCAATTTTGGGAGAATATCCATTGGATTTTCGTTTTTCAGGGTATTTTCTTTGTTAAATCGTTCTTTTGCAGAATCTATTTTGGTTTGTAGAATTCCGTTCTTTTCCGCAATCCATAATTCAAACATCTTATCGGTAATTCGATATGATTTGTTTCCTATTTTCGTTAGGACAGGATTGTCGCCGTTTGTAAGTTTCTCAAGAGTGTTCTGTATTGATGATGCTGACCCTAGCATATAATTTGAGATTTTTTCGTTGCTCATCAATTCTGAGGACAGCCCTTCAATTCCTATGCAGCGTAACAGGTTCTTTTCTTTTTCTGTTCGCTCTTTCCTTTCGTTTTCCATCGTGAATAAGGAACGATAGTGCGAATCATTTTCATCGATGAAGCTACAAACTGCGAATCGGACGCTTTCTCTGTCGGCCGTTTTGTTTGGTGCGGTATAACTGAATACTTGATTCATGATCTGTTGCATTTCGAAAGTGTTTCCTTGGAAAAGGGAATAGGCCATGTCTACCGCATCGTCAGTTATATCTTTCTTTCGAGCGTTAAAAAGTCGTTTGCAGAATTCCGTGTAGGTGATTTTTGGAATCATCTTGAGTTCCTTGACTCGTGCGCTTTCGTAGAAAGGCCTGTTCTTTTTTTTGAACATGGAAAGTAGCATGTGCGTTTTGCTTCCCGAGAAGATAAAATGCGTGTTTGGCGTAGCCTGCATATATGTTCGCAGAGTTTCCGCCATCTTTTCTCCAGCATATTCTTCTATTGTCTGGAATTCGTCGATGATGATAAGGTTTTGTCTTTTTGTTTTTGCAAGAAATTGGAAGATTCTGTCCAGCGTGTTTCTATATTCGTTTTTGATGCTTGTCTCCAAACCGGTGGATATCGGACCAGCCTGCAGTTTCGCATAAAATATGATT
>Ga0247608_10001518_pt1 | contig 31802 bp, 31 predicted proteins | sample 176DNAGHGlowgp2_FD_193490 | JGI IMG/M metagenome (GOLD analysis project Ga0247608, IMG submission 193490) | Sheep rumen microbial communities from Palmerston North, Manawatu-Wanganui, New Zealand - 1766 DNA GHGlow gp2 | ecosystem: Host-associated > Mammals > Digestive system > Stomach > Rumen ...
CTTCCCGACAGAACCTATGAAGAGGCAGCCGCACTTGCTGCATACTATTCTAAGGGCTCAGATCAAGATAAAGTTGAAGTAGACTATACGCTCAAGAAGAACTTAAAGAAACCACCTCAGCAAAAGCCCGGCTTTGTCATCTATCATCAGAATTATTCAATGACGATCAAGCCATCTAATAAGCTTGAACAGGTGGAGTAAAGCGCTGTAGAAAAACAATCACCAGGACACGTCAAGATTTCTATACTCTCGCGTGCATCAATTAGCAAAGCCCTCTCGCAAACGAACGAATACTGGCAATCCACACAACGTCTCGTGAGTTCGTGCTTCGCACTTTACTGATTGCTTCGCAATCAACTCACTCGATGTGTGTGGCGTGACTGCTTCGCAACCACACGGATAAACCAAAAGCGATAAGCGCATACACGTATGCCTTATCGCTTTTAATTTATCCTATGATTGCAAGCAGTAACTGGTGAAACATGCTTCGGGCTTTGCATTAGCACGCGGGAGTATGACGAAATCTTGCGAATCGTCCCTGTGATTGTTTTTCACAGCATTATTTATTGGCTAGCGATAAAAAGTCAGTAATGCGTGCCTGCACGCAATTACTTACTCTTTTGTTATCCGTGTGGCTGCGAAGCAATCACGTGTCCCAATGATTTTTTTACAGCTCATATTAGTTTTCATTAGCCTGTTCACAGAGTTCTTCTATCATCTTAGGAAGTTCTGTCTCCATGTTCTCATCAGAGAACTGACAGGTTCCTACAGCCTGATGTCCACCACCGTGATACTTGAGCATAAGACTTCCTACATCCACCATAGAAGTTCTGTTGAGGATACTTCTACCTACAGCCGCAGAACAGCCCTTGCCGCCCTTGCCCTTTACGATCCATACAGATATATTCTGTGTAGGATACATGCTGTAGATTAAGAATCTGTTACCTGTATATATAGTCTCTTCGTTACGAAGATCTGTTATGATAACATTACCACGAAGCTCTGTATTGGCCTTAACCATATCCTTGAACTTCTCTGTCTGATCAAAGTAACACTCGATTCTCTCAACAACATCAGGCAACTTAAGAATCTCATCTATGGTAAGTTTGGCACAAGCATCCATAAGATTCTCCATAAGCTTATAGTTAGGAATAGTGAAGCTTCTCCATCTACCAAGTCCAGTTCTTGGATCCATCAGGAATCCGATAAGTATATAGCCCTTAGGATTAAGAACCTCATCATAAGCAAGATTACCTGAATCCACTTTATCTACCGCAACCATAAGGTCGTCAAACTGCGGAAAACGCTCCTTACCACCATAATACTCATATATGATGCGGGCACATGAAGGAGTGATTCTGCTCTCACCCTTATACTTACCCTCAAGCTGCTGTCTCTCGAACTCACTTGAGTGATGATCAAACCACAGACCACAGCCCTCTACATAAGGCACATTGGCAAGACAATCATTCTCATCTATAGGTATTATTCCATCCTGCAAATCCTTAGGATGTACAAAAATCCACGAATCTATAACACCTGCTTCCTTAAGCAATGCTCCGCAAGCCAATCCATCAAAATCAGAACGTGTAACTAATCTCATAGGCATCCATTCCTTTCGTATTCATTCAACACTTAAGTATATTTTACATAATTATCAGCTTAAAATCAATAGTTATATTGCTAATTATGACAAAAAGATAGAAATCTTGACGTGTCCCAGTGATAGTTTTTTACATCACCCTCACTCTGCCTTCTTCATAAAGTTTTTGAATACTCATAAGCGCACCAAGCTTAGCATGACCGAATGTAAGGCCACCCTGATAGAACACATAATAAGGCTCTCTGGCAGGACCATCCGCACTTAACTCAATCGAAGATCCCTGTACAAATGTTCCGGCTGCCATTATGATATCACTATCATAACCAGGCATAGGGCTTATCTCAGGTACAACAAAACTATCCACAGGTGCCGCAGCCTGTATTCCCTGACAGAAAAGCTCAAGATTTCTTGTATTATTAAGCTTAACAAGCTGAATTATATCATGCCTCTCTTCACAACTTCCCGGAAGCGTATCAAATCCAAGTCTCTCATAACAAGCAGACACATATACAGCACCCTTAACTGCATTGGCAACAACTATAGGCGATAAGAACAATCCCTGAAAAAGCATCTGGTTGATACCTAAGGTCGCTCCTATCTCCTTGCCTAATCCCGGTGCAGTAAGGCGGTTAGCACACATTTCAACATATTCTTTCTTACCTACTATATAACCTCCGGTAGGAACAAGTCCTCCGCCAGGATTCTTGATAAGGGAGCCTACGCATAGATCAGCGCCGACTTGTGTTGGCTCTGTCTTCTCCACGAATTCACCATAACAGTTGTCAACCATAACGATAACATCAGGCTTTATCTTCTTCACGAAAGCTACAAGTTCACCTATCTCGGCAACCGAAAGGCTCTTTCGTGCTTCATAGCCCTTAGAACGCTGAATAGTTATAACCTTAGTCTTCGAGTTAATAGCCTTTGCTATATTATCATAATCAAAGCTGCCGTCAGGAAGCATATCGACATAGTTGAAACTAACACCAAAGTCCTTAAGTGAGCCAGCAGCATCTCTTATGCCTATCACCTCATCAAGCGTATCATAAGGCTTTCCAACTGGTGAAAAAAGCTCATCTCCCGGTCTTAATAATCCAAAAAGTGCGACCGTAAGAGCATGCGTTCCAGACATGAGCTGAGGTCTTACAAGTGCGTCCTCTGCACCAAAAACTTCAGCATATACAGCCTCTATTGTATCTCGTCCGAGGTCATTATAGCCGTAACCGGTTGTTGCAAAAAAGTGCGAATCTGACAATCTGTGCTTTTGCATAGCAGCAATCACCTTAAGATGATTATACTCGCCGATATCGTCTATATTCTTTAACCTGCCTTCTATACTCTGAAGAACACTTTTTCCAAATTCCTCAATCTTAGCATCTATTCCATACATCTCATACATGTTTTTCATATTCCTTTACAATCATATCTACAGCGTCCTCCTTCATAACATCTATGAATCTTACGCCTCTTTCATTTCTAAACCAGGTAAGCTGCCTCTTGGCATAGTGTCTCGTATTAAGCTTAAGCTTTGCGACAGCCTCATCATAAGACACATCGCCCTTGATATATTCTATCATCTCTTTGTAGCCTATCGCCTGCATACATGTATGTTCTTTAGAAAGCCCCTGATTAAAAAGCCAGCGCGCCTCATCAAGAAGCCCACTCTCAAGCATGATATCAACACGCCTGTCAATCCTATCATACAAGACATCCCTGTCCATAGTAAAAGCATAATACATCACATCATACTTCGGCTCGCGCTGTTTCATAAGCTTATTATGTTCTGATATCGGACTGCCATGAAGCTCATAGAACTCAAGAGCCCTTATGACTCTCTTAGTATTATTAGCGTGAATTATAGCAGCGCTTTCAGGATCTATAAGCGAGAGTTTCTCATGCATATAGAAAGCGCCCTTTTCTTCTAATTCCTTGTTAAGTCTGACTCTTATACTCTTATCTTCTTCCTCGCTAAAGTCTATATCATATATAACAGACTGTATATAGAAGCCCGTGCCACCACAAAGTATCGGCACATGTCCTCTTTCATATATGCCACGGATTGCCTCATTGGCAAGACATTTGTAATCCGCTATGGAAAATGTATCGGCAACCGAGGCAACATCGATCAGATGATGAGTTACCCCCTGCATCTCTTCTTTGGTTATCTTAGCCGTACCTATATCGAGTTTTTTATACACCTGCATAGAATCGGCGCTTATTATCTCTCCGCCTATTCTTTTGGCAACTGCAACAGACCTGTCAGACTTTCCAGAAGCCGTAGGTCCAGCTATAACAATCAGGGGTTTCTTATCAATCATACGATCCTCTTGAATTTTTTCTCTATCTCATACTTGCTCATAGATATAGTAGTCGGTCTGCCGTGCGGACAGTTATAAGGATTTTCAAGCTTGAACATCTCTACGATAAGAGCTTTGAACTCATCCTCAGTAATCGCCATATTGCCCTTGATAGCAGCCTTGCAAGCCATAGTAGCTATCTTCTCACACACCGGCTTATATATTTCTGCTTGTGACAGGTTCCTACCTTCATACATAGTCATCTTATCTATGATCTCTATGAAGAATTCAACCTCATCTACTCCACACAGTTCAAGTGGAACACCATGCAAGGCGAATTCATTGTTACCGAATTCACTGAATTCAAAGCCAAGCTTTGTAAAAAGCTCCATATGCTCTCTCAAAGTATTGGCCTGGTTAATGTTAAGTGGAAGAACTAACGGAATCAAAAGCTGCTGGCTATAGACCTCGTTATCGTTAAAACGCTTCACAAAGCGCTCATAATACACTTTCTCATGTGCAGCATGCTGATCGATCATATACATGTTATCATTCCACTCCATGATCCAGTAAGTCTTGAACACCTGGCCAACTATATGTATATCATCAGGATTTATCTCATTCTTATCTTTCTTCTCAAAAAGTGATAACTGCTCTTTTATCTCATCATCGCTTATATCTTCTTTGGTAGCCACATATCGCGTATACTGACTGCTTCTTTTGGTCTCGAAGCTTTCGATTCTGACATCAAGTGGTGCAGATAAAGATTGCACATAAGAAGCTTCATGTACTACAGGTGCTTCAGGCGCTTCAGGTGCTTCAAATACTTTAGGTACCTCAGTCTGTATAGACGCCACCGGCTTTGACTCTACCACCGGCTTTGACTCTATCACCGGCTTTGACTCTACCACTGGCTTTGACTCTACCACTGGCTGTGGAACAACTTGTTTTTGTTCTACCACTGCCTTTGGGTTTTCATCCCTGCTTGTATTCTCTCTCCATATAAGATTAGAATTGCTAAGCGCCTGCAGACAGATATCATATATGAGCTGCCATACATCTATGTCGGTCTGGAACTTAAGTTCCATCTTCCTCGGATGTATGTTGATATCTATAATCCTTGGATCAACATCGAGATAAAGCATAGTAAATGGATATCTATGCTGCATCACAAAGCCTGAATAAGCCGCCTCTATCGCAGTTCTTATAACCTCAGCCTTGATATATCTATGATTCACAAAGTAATTCATGCAGGCTCTGCTTCCCCTGTTTATAATAGGTTTACCTATGAATCCTGATATCTTCACATATTCATTGCCACCGCATACTTCTATCAGATTAGAAGCATATTCCTTACCATATACAGCATATATATTCTCTCTTACGTTGTCATTGCCATAAGTAGTAAGCTTATTCTGACCATCACTTATGAATCTGAAGGCTATCTCAGGATGAGAGAAGGAAAGCTCCTCCACGATACTTCCCACCTTCCCACCTTCAGAAGCTTTGGATTTGAGAAACTTTCTTCTAGCAGGGGTATTAAAAAAGAGATCACGAACTATGATAGTAGTACCACTAGGCGCACCGATGTCCTCTATACTGATCATACGACCACCCTCATAGACAGCCCTTGTACCGACTATACCAGAAGCCGTCTTAGTGATAAGCTCTACTCTAGACACAGCCGCTATACTTGCAAGAGCTTCACCTCGAAATCCAAGAGACATGATTGAAAAGAGGTCAAGAACATCCTCTATCTTACTTGTAGCATGACTTGTGAAAGCGAGTTCTATGTCCTCTCTTTCTATACCGCAGCCATTATCAGTGATCCTTATGAATTCTGTTCCGCCTTCCTTGATCTCTACAGTGATCATACCAGATTTTGCATCTATAGAATTCTCCACAAGCTCCTTCACTATGGAAGCCGGACCTTCAACCACTTCGCCGGCCGCTATTTTGTTGATAGTTTCCACATCCAAAAGTTTTATATGCATCAGTTTTTCCACCTGTTATTGATCTTATTCTGAAACTCGTATAGCTTATTAAGTGCCTCAAGAGGCGTTATATTAGTCAGATTAAGGTTGCCTAATTCCTCTATTATCTCATCATTGCTAAATGTATCAAAGAACGACATCTGTTCATACTCAACAGGAGAACTGATTATCGGATTATCACTCATATTGAGCGTGATATCCATCTTCGAAAGCTCAGCCACTATCTCATTGGCGCGATTAAGAACAGTTAATGGCACACCCGCAAGCCTTGCAACCTGTATACCGTAAGACTTATCGGCACCGCCTCTTATGATTTTACGAAGGAATACGATATCCTCACCATTCTCCTTAACTGCCACGCAGTAATTCTTCACGCCCTTTATCATACCTTCAAGCTCTGTAAGCTCGTGATAATGAGTCGCAAACAGAGTCTTCGCGCCGATCATCTTAGGATTGGCTATATATTCCACTACCGCCCACGCTATGCTGAGTCCGTCAAATGTAGCTGTACCTCTTCCTATCTCGTCGAGTATAAGAAGGCTTCTTGGCGTAGCGTTACGCAAGATGTTAGCCACCTCAATCATCTCAAGCATGAAGGTCGATTGTCCCTGCGCAAGATCATCTGACGCACCTACTCTCGTAAATATCCTGTCTACCACCGATATATCAGCAGAAGTCGCAGGCACAAACGAACCTATCTGCGCCATCAAGGTTATAAGTGCCACCTGTCTCATATATGTAGACTTACCCGCCATATTCGGACCAGTGATAATAGATACCAGATTAGAATCGTTATCAAGATATGAATCATTCGGAACAAAGCTCTTAGAATCGAGCATAACTTCAACAACCGGATGTCTGCCTTCCTTGATATCTATGATTCCCTTATCATTGATCTTAGGTTTTACATAATTATTCCTTGCAGCAACCACACTGAGACTTATAAGCGCATCTAAGTATGCCACTGCCTTAGCAGTACTTATGATTCTCGTACTCTGTGCTGCTATCATATTACGGACTTCCACAAAAAGCTCATATTCAAGCGAATTAGTCTTCTCTTCTGCGGATAGTATTATATCCTCGAACTTTTTAAGTTCCTCTGTTGTATATCTCTCTCCATTAGTCAGAGTCTGCTTACGGATATAATAATCAGGTACACTGTCCTTATATGAATTGCTGACCTCTATATAGTATCCAAATACCTTATTGAACTTAACCTTAAGCTTCTTGATTCCGGTCTTCTCTATCTCTCTTTCCTCGAGATCAAGAAGCCACTGTTTTCCTTCAAGCTTTGCTTTTCTATAGAGATCCGCCTCCTGCGAATAGCCATCCTTGATCATACCGCCTTCTCTCACAAGAAGAGGTGGATCATCCACTATCGCCCTGTCTATGATATCATAGACATCTGTAAGTTCGTCGATTTCGCTGCATATATCTTTGATAAGCTCTGAGTTATAACCAAGCAAAAGCCTCTTGATAAAAGGGATCACATAAACTGAATTCTTAAGTGCCACAAGATCTCTTGGAGTAGCAACCATAGAACTCACTCTACCAAGAAGTCTCTCAAGATCATATATAGCATCTAAGTATTCTCTTAATTCTTCCCTGTCTATAGCATTAAGAGATAACTCTTCCACGCAGTCAAGTCGCTTTATGATTTCATTCTTATCGATAAGCGGTCTTTCTATCATGCCACGAAGATATCTTGCACCCATCGCAGTTTTAGTCTTGTCAAGAACCCATAGAAGAGTTCCTCTTCTGTCCTTCTCTCGCATGCTCTCAGTAAGTTCGAGATTACGTCTTGAGAACCTGTCAAGAAGCATATACTTGCCTGTCTGATAGATGTTGATTCTTACTATCTGCTTAAGATCGTTCTTCTGTAGGTCCGTAAGATATCTAAGAAGCGCTCCACAAGCAAGTGTTTCTATACCCTTTTCCTGTAATCCAAGTCCATCCACACTTTCTATGCCAAAATGTCTCTTTATCACATCGACACATCCGGATTCATCAAAGTACCCAGCATCGAGCATAGAAACCGCTATCTGTCCACCAAAATCAAGATTCTGTACATCCACCTCACTCATGAGCATGGCTTCACTATACAGTATCTCCTTAGGAGACAGCCTTGCTATCTCATCTCTAAGAGTTCTTGCATCAGATATACTTGTAGTCAAAAAATCACCAGTACTTATATCACAGACTGCAAGCCCATAGGTATCTGAACTGCACACTATAAGCATGATATAATTATTCTCACCCGAATCAAGATTCTCCATATCAAGGATAGTACCTGGAGATACTATTCTCGTAACCTCTCTTTTCACAAGACCCTTAGCCAGCTTTGGATCCTCCACCTGTTCACAGATGGCAACCTTATGTCCACATTTGACGATCTTTCCAAGGTAAGCATCAAGTGCATGAAAAGGAACTCCACACATGGGAGCTCTCTCTTCCTGACCATAATCCTTACCCGTAAGTGTAAGTCCGATCTCCTTCGAAACAGTCTTCGCATCTTCGAAGAATAACTCGTAGAAATCGCCCACACGATATAATAATATACAATCCTTATATTCCTCTTTCATATCGAGGTATTGTTGCATCATTGGTGATATCTTAGCCACTTTTATTACCGTTCCTATACCATCTTGCCTATATAATAAAATCCTTTAGCTTCTTCAAGTCTGACATTCACAAAAGAACCGATCATCGACTCACAGCCTTCAAAGTGAACCAAAAGGCCATTGGCAAGTCTTCCGGTCACATATCCCTTCTGATGATCGTCAACACTTTCAACTAACACTTCGCATACCCTGCCTACGTACTTGTCAGCGTTCTTTGCGCTCGTCTTCTGTATCACATCCAGAAGCTCATCAAAGCGCTTCTTAACCTCTTCCTCCGGCACCTGATCAGGAAATGCAGCGGCTGGCGTATGGCTTCTCTTCGAATAGATGAATGTATAAGCGCTGTCATATTCAAGCTCCTTACAAACCTCTATCGTCTCCTTGAAATCCTCATAGGTCTCACCCGGAAATCCCACGATTATATCAGTCGATATGCTGACGTCCTTGATACGCTCTCTTAACTTCTTTGCAAGAGCTATATATTCTTCTCTTGTATAGCCTCTGTTCATCTTCTTAAGTATGCGATTAGAACCTGACTGAAGAGGAAGGTGTATCTGAGGACATATCTTATCGGATTTCTCCATAACCTCTATAACATCATCCTTAAAGTCTGTAGGATATGGTGTCATGATCCTTATTCTCTTTAAGCCATCTATCTTCTCAACTTCACTAAGAAGCTTTGCAAATGTCGCTCCCTCAAGGTTCTTTCCGTAAGAATTGACATTCTGTCCAAGGAGCATGACCTCCACGACGCCATCCTCAACAAGTTTCTTTATCTCTTCAACTATATCATCTATCTTACGGCTTCTTTCACGACCCCTGACATAAGGTACTATACAGTATGTACAGAACTTATCACAGCCATACATGATGTTGACGCCCTGCTTAAAGCTATACTTTCTGACACTAGGAAGGTCCTCTACAATCTCTTTGGTTTCCTTCCAGATATCTATGACCATACGATTGCTTAAAAATGTCGTATATAGAAGTTGTGCGAACTTGAATATATTGTGAGTACCAAAAACAAGATTGACATATCTGTACTTTTTCTTGATCTCTTCAACAACCTTTTCATCCTGCATCATACATCCACACAGACATATGATCATATCCTTATTCTTTTTCTTAAGAGTGCTCACATACCCTAGTCTTCCGTACACTCTATGATTTGCATTCTCTCTGACAGAACAGGTATTGTAAAGTACAAGATCCGCATTCTCATTGTCACACTCTTCAAAGCCGGCAGCCACAAGTACACCAAGAAGCTTCTCAGAATCCCTTGCATTCATCTGACAGCCAAAAGTAACTACACAGGCTCTCAGTTTCCTGCCTAGTTCTTCTTCTCTTGTCTTAACATAATCCTTTAGTTTCTCAATATACAATCTCTGAAGTTCGCCCTCAGATTCATAATTTATATTTTTCTTTTCTTCCACAATCATCTCCTACAGTAACTTTCCGTTAATCAGTATCTTATCATCAGTTATGACCATATGCATGGGCATATCTGTCATAGTAGAATCCTCTATCTCATCTACATACTGAGTTTTAAAAGCCAGACCGATGCGAAGAAAATCCCCATGTTTTCTGCTTATATACTGATCATAAAATCCCTTACCATAACCCACTCTGTTAAAGTGTTTATCCCACGCAAGTAGAGGCATAAGAAGAAGTCCTCTTCTTTCGTTATCTATGACACTTTCCTTATATGGCTCAGGTATACCCTTATACCCTTCACTGACATCATCAAAACTCGTAAACTTATAGAAGTTCATAACATCACCATCTATTCTTGGCACATATACTTCCTTACCATCAAGCAAAGCTTTCTTTATGATCTTATCAGTCTTAACCTCATGATTATAATCCAGATATACATATATGCGACTGCAGGCCTTATATTCATCCAGTAACATAAGATTCTTATATACAGCTTCAGATGCGCTTTCAACATCTTCAGAAGACATATCACGCCTTACTAGAAGCATATGCTTTCTTATCTCTTTTTTATTCATATCCATTCTCCTATTTCACGAATATCGCAAGATTATCAGGATTAGTCGATACACAGTCCACGTATTCACCCTTAGTATAATAAACAGGGTCTGCTCCTACCACATCTATAACCTCAACCATCGTTGTAGTCTTTTTCAATACGCCAAAAGGTATCTCGTTCTCAGCGATTATAAAGCCATTCACAACATTTTTCAAACGTCCGTCCTTAAAATCATGTTCAACTTCCATGGTTTCAGGATCGACGAATCTTACACTTTCTTTGTTACGAAGAAGATAATAAAGCCTTCCCCCAACAATAGAAGGGATGTATATATCCGATGGTCTGTACACGTCCTTATGTATATATACAGACTCTTCACCATCCGAAAGCGTCTTATAAGTGACTGTTTCCTCGTGAGTTTCCATATCAAGACGCGAATATATATAATAATCAGGACCCTTGATGATATAAGGCAGTGTGATTCCATCCGAAGATTTCTCAAGTATCTTCTTATACGTGATCTTCTTATTGATCAGAAGTTCTGAGATAAACTGATTGAGGTTTATCAAAGACAGCTGCTCATTCATATAATTCTCGCTCTTATTAAAGTCGAATCTGTCATCTGCAAAGGCTGAAAATCCAGTCTTTATAAGACACATATTCTTCTCGATATTGATGATCTCATCTATACCATTCTTCAGAACATCGTCATAGAATATGTCTACTCTCGTTTTTTCAACGATATCATACATCCATGTTTCTATGTGGATCCGATCATTCTCATCCATGATCTCCTGCTGGAAGAGAAAATAATCCTTATCTAGTACAAATATGTGCAGATTACGGCCCTCTTCAAGCCACTCTCCACGATCTGTATAGTCATAGACTATATCATATTCTCCAGTCATAAAAGAATATCTGATAATATTATAGTTGAATGTATTATAGACCTTGTCATGCGTGCAGGATACAAAAAAGAGATTCATATGCTCTTTTTTACAGTTTGTAATCCTTATGAAGTCATACTTAGAAAAGCCCGGAAGGATCTCACACTTTTCTCTCCTCTTAACATTGAGGAGATAAAACTTCTTGCATTCGTATCTTCCGACCTTTCTCGAATAGTCGTCCTTAACCTGAAGCACATAGTCTCCATGCAAAGGAAAGCATCTATCAACATCACATCTGTCTATAACATAAAGCTCCATAGATATCCTTTATCAGCTAATCGCTTCAACCAGATCAAAATCCTCATTCTTGTGGGCAAGGAACAGAGTTCCGATATTCTCTCCACTCATGATCCTTGTAATATTGACAACATCACTCGCATTGGTGATGACCATATCAGTTCCCGAATTAGTTGCTATCTGTGCAGCTACTATCTTAGCTGCCATACCGCCTGTTCCAAGATCTGTCTTGTTAGTACTCTTTCCCATCTTCTTAAGATTAGAATCGATAACAGGCACAAGATCTATAAAACTTGCATTCTTATTGAGATTAGGATCATCTGTATACAAACCGTCTATATCAGACAGAAGGATCAGAAGATCTGCCTCTATCACCGATGAAACGATAGCTGAAAGCTTATCGTTATCACCAAACTGTATCTCATCAGTTGTTATGGTATCATTCTCGTTGACGATAGGAATAACGCCAAGCTTGAATAACTCTTCAAATGTATTGCGCGCATTCATACGGTTTTCATCATGAAGCATAGTATACTTAGTCATAAGTATCTGTGCCACAAGCTGATTATATTCAGCAAATATCTTCTGATATGTGGCAATAAGATATCCCTGGCCAACAGCCGCGCAGGCCTGATACTTCGACAATTCATCAGGCTTCTTATCCATACTCAGAGTCTTTCTGCCAACCGCTATAGCACCAGAAGAAACAAGTACAACATCTCTTCCTGAATTACGCAGATTGCACAGAACTCTTACAAGCCTCTCTATCTTGGCAAGATTAAGAAAACCCGTCTCAGGATGAGTCAGGGACGAAGAACCTATCTTAACGACGATCCTCTTCTTTTCCTTGAGCATATCCCTATACTTTTTATTATTAAAATCACACATATATAGCCTCTCTATATTCAAGTATCAATTATTGTACCACATCATCACTGCTTATGGCAAGCGCCACCTTAATTCCGTCAACAGCAGCACTTGTTATACCTCCGGCATATCCAGCGCCCTCACCACAAGGATATATTCCCCTTATGTTAGACTGAAAAGTTTCATCTCTTACAATCCTTACAGGAGCTGAAGTCCTAGTTTCGGCACCCATAAGAAGTGTATCATCCATATCAAATCCATTAATCTTATGTCCAAATGCCTCCATGCCTTCACATATGGCTTTATTGATAAACTCTGGATATATAGCGGACACATCAGCGCCCTTATAAGACCCCTTAACAGCCTTCCCTACAGTTTCCTCATGCCCCGCTTTTAATACCGACGCCTTACGCTTCTTAAAATCAGATAGATAAGAAACAGGTATGGCGCCATCACAAAGCTTATAAGCTCTCTCTTCCATCTCTTCCTGAAAGTACATACCTGACAGAATACCGCGGTCTTCATAATCTTCCTTGTCAACAGATACTATGATAGCACTGTTAGCAAAGCCTGATGCTCTGTCGTGGTAACTCATACCATTGACAGCAAGTCGTCCTTTCTCAGATGAGGCATTGATAACATAGCCTCCTGGGCACATACAGAAGGAATACACGCCCCTTTTTGTACTCGTATTATAAGTCAGTTTATAAGGTGCAGCTCCAAGCTTATTTCTTAGGTCTTCGCTTATATCACCATATGCATTATCATCTATTATCCTTTGTGGATGAACAGCTCTAAGTCCCACAGCAAATGGTTTTTGCTCCATATTAAGAAGCCCCTCAAGTCTTCTGTATGTATCTCTAGAAGAATGACCTGTTGCAAGCACTAAGTGATCACACGCAAAGCTTTTACCATTATCAGTCACAACTGCCTCTATAGCCCCGTTTTTTATAACAAAATCAGAAACCAAAGTTTCATAGAGAATCTTACCGCCAAGCCTTATTATCTCTTCTCTTATACTTATAACAACTCTCGACAACACATCTGTTCCGATATGCGGCTTATTCACATAGAGAATATCCTCATCAGCGCCGTGTTCAACGAAAGTTTTGAGTACATAAGATATGACCCCTGACTTATCCTTGATCATAGTATTGAGCTTTCCATCGGAAAATGTTCCTGCTCCCCCTTCGCCAAACTGAACATTCGACTTAGGATTAAGATTTCCATTCGCAAAGAAATCCTCTACTGTACGAATTCTATCTTCAACCTTCTGGCCTCTCTCGATGATGAGTGGCTTATATCCTGCTCTTGAGAGCATAAGTCCCGCAAAAAGTCCCGCTGGTCCCATACCAACTATGACTATATTCTTATCATTCCTTATATCTACTTTCGGAAAGGAGAATTCATACTCCTCATACAGACATATATTGTTCTTTGCATGCTTAAGGATAATCTCTTCATGCAACACATCAACAGCAAGGTGATAGACATAGTACAGATCCGGCTTCTTCCTCGAATCAACAGACCTCTTTAGTACCCTTATATTCTTTATATCTTTTTTATTCTTTATCCTAAGTTCCTTACACACAGCCTGAAGCACATCTTCCTCGGTTGCATATATAGGAAGTTTCAACTGATTGATCTGAATCATGATTTAACCTTAATATCCCTTGCAGCCATTATAGCGCCGTTAAAAGCAAAGTGGAGATTATACCCTCCGCATATTCCGTCAACATCTAGCATCTCGCCTACCATATAGAGTCCCGGATAGCGAACACTCTCATAAGAATCTGTTATCTCATCAAGAACTATGCCACCGGCACTTACCTGACCGACTTCAACATCCTCAACACCCACTACGCGCACCTGATAATTCTTAAGTATCCTAGAACAACAATCCTCATGTTCAAGCATATATCCGGCAAGCTTATCATTAACTAAGCCATATATTGCATAAGGATCAACCAAAGCTTCAGTGGCTTTTTCATATGACATATCAGGAAGAAAATCTATATATAGATATCCGCCATTTTTATAAATCCTGCTTATATCATATATGACTATACCTGAGAGATTATCTGAATTGATCTGAAGTTCTCCTCTGCTTATATAGTCTCCATCAGGAGTCTTTCTTATGCCGACTTTACATCTGACTTTTGAGCAGTGCTTCAAAAGAGGTGAATCAACCTTGATTGGAACAAGCGCAGGTTCATACGGCCTATATGATATACCAAGCTTCTTTATTATCTCAAGGATACTTCCATCAGAACCAGTCTTGCTGTAACTCATCCCACCACAGGCAAGTATGACTTTATCAAACACATACTCATAGCCATTATCAAGTGTAACACAGATCACATCGCTTATTCTTATATCTCTTATAGTCTGATTAAGCTTAAGCTTGATATTGGAACTTTGCTCTATGGCCCTCAATAACAGTTTCAACACCGATGAAGCCTGATTACTCATAGGATATACATATCCGTTCTTCTCATAAGTGTAGATATATTGCTTATCAAGATACTTTCTAAGAAGAGCCGGGCTAATCGGCATAAGATTAGCTAATCTTTCGGGATTAGTGCTGTAATACTTATCCATACTCATATCCATATTGGTAAGATTACATCTGCCGTTACCTGTGATAAGAAGTTTTTTTCCCGCAGCCGGACTATGATCAAGTATAACGACTTCATACTCTGGATATTTAAACTGAACTGCGGCCATAAGGCCTGCCGCACCGGCACCTATGATTCCTACTTTCATCACATCCAAGCCTTTCTATTCATCAATTACTTTATGAGGTGAAGCATCTTGTAGAACTTGATTATGTATCTTCCCTTAGGGAATTGCTCTATCTCCTGTTCGTTTAATCCTCCAAGAACAAAAAGCATCACAAAGTATACAACAACAGCAACCACAAAAGGTATCATAAGAAGTATCACTCTGCTATGCGTAAATATTCTAAGAAGATAATAAGTCGCAGATATGAAGCAGCCCATGATAGCAGCACATATACTAGGTATTACAAATGTTCTCTTAATCTCCTGCCTGTAGTCATAGTTAATGAATATGAATCTGAAGTTAAGTATCAAAACCGTAACTGTAAGAGCTATCTCTGCCACAACTATCGAATAGATAGAAAGATTGAATATCATCATGCATGCTACAGCAACTATGATATGCACGACCAAGCCTATGACACAGTGTATAACTGGCATATTGAGATGTCCAAGCCCCTGAAGTATGGCATTGGTAATAGCCACAAGCGAAGACAATATGATGGTCACACAACCAATCCAAAGAAGATATGTTCCCATCTCATTGCCTGTAACTCCATCATAATACAATAACTGCAAAAGCGGATTTGCAAGGATCATAACGCCGACAGCACACGGTGCACTGAACAGATATACGAATCTTACAGACAGACCAATCTTATCCATGGCGAGTCTTTTATTACCAACAGCCACAGCCTTAGACATGCTTGGCATAGTTGAAACAGCCAAAGCAGAAGCCACAGAAACAGGCAGTGTTATGAAGGTTCTGTACTTGTTGCTCAATATACCCCACATACGGGCAATCTCAGTATCAGAAAAGCCCTTTATAGTGAGCACATTGCCAACGATAAAATTATCACAGATATTGCTTATATTGTTAACTGTAGTACTTAAGAGCACAGGAATGATAGTCAGTATCATCAGAGTGAATATTTCCTTGTACCCCATGATCTGCTTCTTTTGTTTACGAGATTTCTTTTTTATGAAACCTGCTATGGATACATATCCAAATACAAGAAACAGAAGGCCCGCTATAGCGCCGAAGCAATTACCCATAGTAGCGCCCATAGCTGCATATGAAAGCTTAAGCTCCTCTCCGGCCATGAGCTTTAGAAAATGCCTGCACAGAATAAGACTTAAGGCAACCTGAACGATTTTCTCTATAATCTGCGATATAGCTGTTGGTACAGTTGAACCAAAGCCCTGGAAAAATCCTCTTAAGACGCCCATGAGCGCAACTAAGAACAAAGTTGGTGCAAGAGTCCTAAGAGCAAGCGCAGATTCATCAAACTTGAACATATGAGCAAGATTATCGCTGAAGACATACAATACGATAGCTGCTATACCACCAAATACTATCGCTATGACGATACCGCCAAAAAATAGCCTTCTAACATTCTCATATTCTTTTTTTGCAACTCTTGTTGAAACCAACTTACTGATAGCTGTTGGCAAACTGAAGGACGATAAGATAAGCAATACCGAATATATCTCATACGCGGTACTATAGTATCCCATACCCTCGTCACCGAGAAGTCTCTGAAGCGGTATTCTGTATATAATACCGACAAACCTCACCATAATAGACGCCAGAGCAAGTATTGTACCCTGGACCAAGAAAGCATTCTTTTTTTCCTTACTCATGTTCAACCTCTAACTTAAAAGAATACGGCATGATCTCATCAAACCGCTTCACAACAGGACCATCCTCATCCTCCATGATGATCTCAAAATCCTCATCAACGAACTCCGATAATACCTGACGGCATAGGCCGCAAGGAGGTGTCAAACCGCCTTTACTATTAACTACAGCCATGCGCTTTATAGGCTTAACCTTACCGCCAAATGCATTGTAAAGAGCTACCCTCTCGGCACACATACACGCCCCAAAAGAAGCATTTTCTATGTTATGTCCAGTATAAACTGTTCCATCCTCACACTCAAGAGCAGCACCTACACAAAATCCCGAATAAGGCGCATAAGCGTTATTAGCTGCACCATAAGCAAGTTCTATAAGTTTCTTCTCGTTAGACATATAATCACCTTTCTATACCAAGACTATGCAAGACCTCTTCCTGCATAGCAAACATGCGCTCAGCCTCTTCCTCGGTCATATGATCATACCCAAAGAGATGGAACATCGAATGTGCTATAAGGAAAGCAAACTCGCGCTTCTTATCGTGTCCATATTCACTCGCCTGCGAAACAACCCTGTCACAGGATATGACTATATCACCAAGCATGAGTTCTCCGCTGTCCGGATCAAAGTATCCCATATCATCATTCTCAAGGAAAGCAAAATCCCCCGCCACCTCGTACTCAACCATCGGAAAAGATAACACATCCGTAGCACTGTCTATGTTGCGCTGTTCATAATTGATATTGCGAACCTGCTCATTGTCCGCAAGTTCAAGATTAACCTCAACCTCATAAGGACAATTCACATAGTCCACTGCTTTTTCTATGACTTTTTTAGCAACCTCTTCATAATCAAAGTCAAAATCATACTTCTCTACGTCTGTCATTTCGTCGATATTTATTGTCATTTACTTTTTCCTCATATTTCTCATAAGCCTTTACTATCTTCTGAACAAGAGGATGTCTGACGACATCTTCATTAGTAAGGTACATAAAGCCTATGTCATCTATATTCTTAAGCACCTTTATCGCAATATTAAGCCCCGACACTGTATCTCTTGGCAGGTCCTTCTGCGTTAGGTCTCCCGTTACTACAACCTTAGAGCCAAAGCCTATTCTCGTTAAGAACATTTTCATCTGCGCCGGAGTTGTGTTCTGAGCCTCATCAAGTATGATAAATGCATTGTCAAGCGTTCGACCTCTCATGTATGCAAGCGGCGCAACTTCTATAAGTCCCTTCTCGAGATTAGCGTTAAAGCTCTCAGCCCCCATGATCTGATACAGAGCATCATACAGAGGTCTTAGGTAGGGATCAACCTTACTCTGCATATCTCCAGGCAGGAAACCAAGCTTCTCTCCAGCTTCTATAGCAGGTCGTGTAAGGATTATCCTGTTCACTTCATTGTTCTTAAAGGCATTGATTGCCATAGCCATGGCAAGATAAGTCTTACCGGTTCCGGCAGGTCCTATACCGAAAACTATGAGTTTCTTCTTAATCTCATCCACATATTGCTTTTGTCCAAGAGTCTTAGGTTTTATAGGCTTGCCTTGCAAAGTCTTGCATATAACATCCTCGTCTAGAGTCAGAAGCTTTTCAACCTTATCATCAAAGCTAAGTGAAAGAGCATAATCAACATTCTGTTCGGTTATGACATTGCCCTTTTTAGACAATTCAAGAAGTGTCGTTATAACCTTAATTGCTTTTGCAATCTGTGATGTTGCACCCACAATCTTAAGCTTCTCATCGCGGTATATAAGCGTCACATAGAGGGTTTTCTCTATCTTCTTCGAATATATATCATATTCACCGAATATGTTTTTCATATGCTCATATGGTATATCCATCATATTCTGTATATCACTCATATTAACCATCCAAACTTCTAAGATTTTTATTAAGCTGCTCAAGATAATGGATCAAGAATCCTCCCCTGCTCTCAATCCTGTAGCTCTTATCTATCTCATCATAGCGAAAGCTCTTCCTTCCGCCCTCCTTACTTCTTCTTACGAACCTATCTATATCCGAAAAGGGTATATAGTAAGTCTCGTTCCTGTGAGAAAACATAAGTATTATAAAAGCAACTCCATCATGTTCCATGAACTCCTTCATGAATTCAAACTGATGCTCATGTATATTCTGCAGGGAAAATGTATCTTTAGAACACTCTTTTGCGTCAAAGCATATAGGTACACCCTGCGCAACACCTATATAATCGACAGTACTGTCCTGCTCAAAGTAAGCGAGAGTTATCTGCCCGCCCTCTTTTTTCATAGGCTTTATGGGTGTAGGTATCTTCTGAACAAGCGCAAGATGCTTTTCCCTGTATTTTTGGTTTGTCATATTAAGAAGGTCTTCGAGTACAGATCCCCTTAGACCTCTTGAGTTCCATGTTGCCATGTATAATCATATCCCTCTTGTGAAAGTATCTTCCTGAATATCTCAGGCGGCATAGCATATATATGCAGCTTCTTGTATATCATCTCATAAGCGTGAAGAAGCTGATGTGACAATCCATACTTTTTCTTAAAGTAACCATTAACTGCAAAATCACCATACTTGTAATCACCTATTATAGGATGCCCTATATACGCAAGATGAGCTCTGATCTGATGTGTCTTACCGGTTATTAGTTCAACCTTCACAAGAGAACACTTATCATCTGCTATGAGAGGAGAAACCCTGGTTTTAATATTGCCTTCTTTATCGCTTATAGTAACCCTGTTACGCTTCTCATCCTTAACAAGGGAACCTTCTATAAGGACATCCTTATCAAAGCGTCCCTTTACTAAAGTGACATAATACTTATGAATACTTCTGTCCTTAAAAGCTTTAGATAGACTCTGCACAGCATGAAGATTCTTACCTGCAGCAAGAAGTCCAGTTGTATTGCGATCTAAGCGATTACATACAGATACACTCTTATCAGTTATTCCCTTATCTCTAAGATAAGCAACTATATATTCGTTAGCCGATATATCATCAGGCTTTGCTTTCTGTGAAAGCAAATCATCTGGCTTGTTGATGAACAAAAGATCATCATCCTCATATACTATATCAAGCTTAACAGCCTGCTTACCTTCCAATTTCTCAGGAACAGCCAAAGCTTCATCCTGTTTGATAAAGTTCCTTATAGAATCCTCACATATGAATATCTCTACAACATCATCAGGCTTAAGGATTTCTTTGCCTTCCGCCTTCTTACCGTTAAGCTTAATATTCTTTTTTCTGAGCATCTTGTATATAAAACCCATAGATGCAGCATCCATATACCTTAACAGGAACTTATCGAGTCTCTGCATATCATTGGTCTTATCTATAACTATCCGTCTCATATATCTATCCTATACATGAAGTATATCAAGAAGTTCCTTCATCCTCTTCATACGCTTGCCATTACTTGTACTAAAGCCTGCGATAACCTTAGCAAATTCCTTATCACCATAACACACACCGGGATTTACGGTTACACCGCCTTTTTTCATAAAATCCTCTACACAGCTCTTGATCTTAGGTTCATCTTTAAGCTTTCTATCGCAAAGCAAAACCATATGCGAATCATCATAGAATACAAAGTCCGCATATATCATACCCGCCTGTGTTGAAAGCACCATATTATACAGGAGATTATCCTTATATCCCGCATATGATTCCACTCTCTTACTATCTATACTCTTCTTCCTAAGAAGAAGAATATACTCAGTAGCAAACTTGGAAAAAGGTATGCAGCACAGAATCGCAAACACAGTCCATATATTATTCTTATCTCCGCTTTTATAGATGCCCCAGAGGACAATCAGGACTATCATAATCATATACAGAACTAAGAATGCACCCTGCTTTATTCTTCTGTCCTTAAGATAGTTCAATTCACCTTTGTTATATCTTTTCATACCTGTCACTTGTTGGCTTTTTCTGCCATCTTAATAACTGTATTCGTAGGAAGAATCTTGGCTATCACACGGAAAGCCTTCATCTTAAGACCATATACAGATATATCCTTACCTAATCCGAGGTCCTTCATAACAACTTTAACAACCTTCGCCGGATTTGCCATAGACATCCTCTTCAAAAAAGGAATCTTTTTGTTATAAGCAAAATCGAAGAATTCAGTCTTAACAGGTCCAGGACAAACCGCCATAACCGTTATTCCACGATCCTTTAATTCAAAACCAAGAGCTCTTGAAAAACTAAGTACATACGACTTGGTTGCTGCATATACAGCAAACTTAGGCTGAGGGCAGAAAGCCGCCGCTGACGCCATATTCACGATCTTGGCTCTCTTGCTCATATGAGGTATGACCATATAACAAAGTGCGGTCAAAGCCTTACAATTAAGGTCTACCATACCAACACTGGTTCCATATTCACTTTCACTGAAGTCACCAAATGCCCCGTAGCCGGCTGCATTTACCAGAAGCTTAACATCAGGATTCACCAGCTCAAGCTCATCATAAAGCCCCATAAGAACACTATCATCCGTCAGATCATAATCAAATATCCTTGTTTTGATCTTAATCTCAGACGACAAAGCTTCAAGCCTCTCCTTACGTCTGGCGATTATCCATATCTCATCAAGCTTTGAATAATTAAATTCTATGGCCTTTACAAATTCTCTTCCCAACCCTGAGGAAGCGCCAGTAACAATCGCAATCTTCATAACACATCTACCATCCTATCTCGCTACTTCATCATAACTTGCGATATAATAATCAGCAAGACTCCTCTTTTTGTCATCAAGTTCATCGGTATACCGGTCATACACGGCACACGTCCTCATACCCGCGTTGATTCCTGCCAAAACTCCATTAGGAACATCTTCAAAAACCATACATAGCTTTGGTTCAACATAAAGCTTCTTTGCCGCATACAGATACCCATACGGTGACGGCTTAGAAACAGGTATATCATCACTTGTACATATCACATCAAATAAACTAACCGCATCATTGGCATTCAGAAATCCATAAGTAAGTCGGCTTGAGTTAGATGTCACTATCCCGATCTTTATACCCCTTTTTCTAAGATCTGTAAGAAGCTTGATCGCGCCATCCTTAAATACTATATTCTTCGTATAAAATTCATAGGCCATATCATCCCAGATCTTAAGTATCTCATCTATAGACAGGTCTAATCCGTATGTTTTTTTATAATAAACTGCCGTGTCATAAAAAGTCAGTCCCTGAATCTCTTCCTTATACCCCTCATGTAATTCAAAGCCGAATCTGTCAGCAAATGCAATATCTATATCATGCCATACACCCATGGAATCTATAAGCGTTCCGTCCATATCAAATATACAAGCTTTTATATCCTCATCAATCCTCATATTTTAATAATCCTAATTCTTCTTTTGTTAATTCCCTGTACTCACCAATACAAAGCTTTTCATCAAGCATCAGTCTCCCCATAGAAATACGCTTTAAGTAGGTTACCTTCTTTCCTAAGGCAAGCATCATATTCTTAACCTGATGAAACTTTCCTTCATAGATGGTAAGCTTCGCTTTCGATGTACCCGCCGACTTATCAGCCTCAAGTATCTCAAGATGCGACGGCTTATAGTCATCACCAGCATAAGTTATACCCTCTGCTGCGCGCTTTACATCTTCTTCATCAAGGATTCCATCAACTTGAAGATAATACGTCTTAGGAACATGTGACTTCGGAGAAAGAAGCCTGTGTGACAGTTCTCCATCATTGGTCAGAAGAAGCAATCCTTCCGTATCTTTGTCAAGCCTTCCGACACAGAACATGTCTTTCTTTCTGTCACTTTCTATAAGGTCAAACACAGTCTTATCACGCTTGTCTTCGTTAGCACTTAAGTATCCTGAAGGCTTGTTAAGCATGATATATATATACTGCTGATATATTATTTTTCTTCCTGATACAGTAATCTCAGAAGATATATCACACTTATAAGAACTGTCCTTTATGCATATACCATCCACTTTGACAGCACCTGATTTTATGAGCTTTTTGACCTCACTTCTGCTGTCTATACCCATATCGCAAAGAAGCTTATCAAGTCTCAATATACTCTTATCCGCCATTACATCCATCTCCAACCCGGAAGATACTTATTCTTGATAATCCCGTTCTTAGCCTTACCAAATCCAAGCGGATAGCCATCACAACATATGAGCACATAATCATCTTTTACTGTTTCTGTCTCTTCATCATATTCGATAGTTTCACCCTTTAGATACTTTATAACTCTCATATCATTAAGAGGAAGATTAAGACAATTATCATACTCATCCATCTTAAGATACATAGCCAAAGCCTGACTCGGTTCGAATCTGTCTTTTGATATTATGCCTAGCAAAAGGCCGTTGCGCAATATTCTGTAATCATCAAAATCTTTACCAGCTCTTGAAGAATAATACACATAACCATTCTTCTCATAGATATTATCTGTATCAAACTTCACCTTTAGCTTACTTAAGAAATCCGCCACACATGAAGGAAGCTTATATCTGTATGGTGACACATATGAAGACTCAATTCTTTCACCACGCTTTTTAAAAAGCGCCAAGAAGTGCCCTTCACCCTGCATCTTATGCGGGAAGATACGAACACATCGTTCATACGGCGCAAAGCCCTTACTGAAGCCTTCATACCCTTCTATATCTATAAGCTCCATATCTTCTCTTTCAGATAACAGATGAGCAACCACTTCTTCATCTTCTTCCTTGGAGAAAGTACATGTAGAATAAAGCATCATACCGCCAGGCTTTAACATATCTGCACCAGCAACGATAAGATTCTTCTGTATGTTAGAATAGAATTCTGGTCCGCTTCGCTCCCACGCTTTTATAAGCTTATTATCCTTACGAAACATACCTTCTCCAGAACACGGGGCATCTATAAGAATCTTATCAAAGTATTCTTCCTTGGTTTTTGCAACCTGTACCGGATCCTCATTAAGAACGAGTATATTACCCGCTCCCCACACCTCAAGATTCTTGACTAACGCTTTAAGTCTTGAATTAGATATATCATTTGATACCAAAAGACCTGTATTACCAAGCTTAGAAGCAAGCTCAGTAGACTTTCCACCCGGTGCGGAACACATATCGAGAACATAATCACCCTTATCGATTGGTAATCGTGAGGCCGGTGTCATGGCACTCGGCTCTTGTATGTAATATAAACCCGCAAAGTAATGTGGATGCTTTGCAGGTTTTATATCTTCATTGTAAAAATATCCGTTTTCAATCCAAGGAACCTTCTGCAAATCAATATCAGTAATCTTAAGGAAAGCATCAGAATCGGTCTTCAGATTATTCAACCGAAGGCCGTATATACGCTTATCCTCAAAACTGTCTATATATGCCTGATAATCATCCTTTAACAGTTCCTTCATCCTGTCAACATATATCTGTGGTAATTTCATATAACAAACCTTTATTCAGCTACACCCTGCGCTCTGTAACCTTCGGCAACTATATCGAGCTGCTTGCTGAAACGATCAAGCTGGGCAAGATCTCCCTCCTGATAGATCTTATAGAATTCGTCCTGTATCTTATTAACTTCCTTCTTGTTAGCCAGCTTATAGAGATTCTGTATTGTGTTAAGAATATCCGATACCGTATTGGCCTTAACATTGAAGGAATTCTGAGCATCCACGATTTCAGCATGGATTGTTCCCATCTCGTTATCAAGGGCAATTATGGATTCAGCAGAAGCACTTAGTGACTTTTTGATGTGATCAGGAATATTACCACGATATTTATACTGAAGCGAATGCTCTATAGTCGCCCAGAAGTTCATAGCCAGTGTTCTTATCTGGAACTCAACGTTAATACGTTCCTTACCCTTGATAGTATAAACATCATAGTAAACTATCATATGATAACTTCTGTAACCGCTCTCTTTCGGATTATTGATATAATCCTTGCACACCTTCACTTCCATATCGGAACGGCTTTTGATCATATCAACAACCTTAAATATATCCTCATAGAACTGGCATATAATCCTTATACCAGCTATGTCTTCGATTTTCTCAGTTATCTCATCGATAGAAAAATTCTTCTTCTGAGCCTTATCAAGTATACTCGATACACTCTTAACTCTGCCGACAACCTGTTCTATCGGCGAATACATCCCTTTTCCCCTATATTCTTTTATGATATGCTCAAACTTCACCGTGATTTCGTTGACTGCCAACTCATAAGGTGCAAGTATATCTTTCCATAATTGAATCTCCATATAAAACCCTCTCAAAACCCAATACACAAAAAGCTTTTTAGCCTAATTATGTTTAATCAAAATCAATATCCGCTTTCATACCTGATGAAGCAGAAGCTTTTGGCTGACCATTCTTCATAGCCGCCAATTCGTTACGGTTTCTATCCAATGTATACATATCATCCTCAAGTCCCGAAAGAAAATCTGTAGATGCACCCTTGAAAACGTTGAACATGCTTCGCATATCATCAGAAGCCTTCGAAAGAACTGTATCAGCGTACTCCAAAGCGCCTTCTCTTACCTGATTTGAATACTCTGTAGCATCAGATATCATGGCATCAGCAGAAGCCTTAGCATCACCAAGGATCTGATCTCTTATCTTATATGCTTCCTTAACGATATCATTGTTATTAATGAGAGCTTCACGCTCCTGTAAAGCCTTATCAACTATAGACTTAGCTTCTGCCTGAGCAGATCTTAAGATCTGATCCTGATTCATAAGAAGCTTCTTATAGTTCTTAACCTCAGCAGGAAGATTATGCTTAAGTGAGTTGATGTAATCCTCAAGAACATCCATCTCAACCGCATACTTATTACCTGAAAACTTGACCGGCTTACAATTCACAAGGTAATCTTCCATATCCTTAATAACCTGATCTATCTTAATCATAATCTAATAATTCCTCCAAACTTAAATCTTATTCTTGTATTTTTCTTTAACCAAAGGTATAACCGATTCCGGTAAAAACTTCGATATATCGCCGCCAAACATAGCAACTTCCTTAACTGTGCTTGAACTAAGGTATGAGTATTCTATATTAGTAGTAAGGAATATAGTATCCACGCCCTCGTCAAGTATTCTATTTGTCTGTGCCATCTGAATCTCATATTCAAAGTCAGTTATAGCTCGCAAACCTCTCACGACCATGTTGGCGCCATTCTTCTTTGCAAATTCCACAAGTAACCCGGAAAAAGCCTGAACCTCAACATTGTCTATATCCTTAGTAATATCCTTAAGGATACCAACCCTCTCGTCAACATTGAACAACGGGTTCTTAGTATTATTATTCAACACACCGACTATCAGCTTATCAACAAGCTTCGAGGCCCTTGTTATAATATCTAAGTGTCCCAAAGTGGCAGGATCAAAACTGCCCGGATATACAGCTATTCTCATATTCCTATATATCTCATCCTTTCAGTTTAGCAAATACATGCTTATTGGTTTTATATTCTTTCACCTTAATTATATTATAACCCAAATCCTCCATATAATCAAAGGTTGTTTTCAAAGATGCCTCAATAATTATCAGACCATCCTCACACAGAAGTTTTTTCTTTGCGATTTTCTCCAGCAACCCTCTCTCAATATTCTTTTCATAAGGCGGATCCATAAAGATTATATCGGCACTCTTTACGGAATCCAAGGCAATTTGGCAATCCCCCTTGATACAGACTGCACGCTCCTCAAGATGTGTAAATCGCAGATTCTCTTTTATAACATCGATACAAAGCTTATTGTTGTCACAAAAGTAAGCCTTCTTGGCCCCACGACTCAAAGCCTCTATACCTATAGCACCACTTCCTGAAAACAGATCAACAAACACACAATCATACAATCTGTCATTGATCATGTTGAAGAGGGTTTCTTTAATCCTGTCAGTAGTAGGTCTGGTATCCATCGAATCTATCGTCTTAAGTCTAAGACTCCTTGCACTTCCGGCTATAACTCTCATACGCCCATCACCATATCCTTTACTTCCTTCATAACCGACGCGTCCGCATATATATCAGCAAGCTTAAAGCTCATCTCACCGCTCTGCCTTATGCCAAATATATCGCCCGGCCCACGGCTTTTCAGATCCTCGTTAGCTATCACAAATCCATCATTGGAATCGTAGAGAATCTGTAATCTGTCTCTGGATTTATCGGTAGGTTTCGTGTTGACAAGTATGCAATACCCTTGAGCCCCACCTCTTCCGACTCTTCCTCTTAACTGATGAAGAGTGGCAAGACCGAATCTCTGTGCATCTTCTATCATGATGACAGTAGCATTTGGAACATCAACTCCTACTTCTATAACTGTTGTGGATACGAGTATATCTATGTGTCCATCTGCGAATTCCTTCATAACAGTTTCCTTTTCGTCCGCCTTCATACGTCCGTGCATAGCATCTATCCTTATAGCACTCTTAAACACATTACGCAATTCATCCACATAAGTCCTGACATCGTTAGCCTCGAATTCTTCATTCTCTTCTATCATAGGACATATGATCATGGCCTGATGCCCTTTCGCGATTTCATCCGCTATCATCTTATAAGACCTCATGCGATATTCACAGCCTACAACAGCAGTCTTAACCCGCAGCCGTCCCTTGGGCATCTCATCGATAACAGACATATCCATATCGCCATACAGCATAAGAGTTATGCTTCTCGGAATCGGCGTTGCGCTCATGGATAGCACGTGTGGGACCTTACCAGAAGCTATCAGTTTCTCTCTTTGCTTTACACCAAAACGATGCTGTTCATCTATAACAACATAAGCAAGCGAATCCCATGTTATATCATCCTCAAGAAGCGAATGTGTTCCCACAACTATGTCATAATCATGATCAGCTATAGCTTTCTTTATCGCTCTTTTTTCAGAAGCCTTCATAGAACCACATAAGAAGGCGACTCTAGGCTTTTCCTCATAATTACTTATAAACTTAAGGATATTGGCATAATGCTGTTTCACAAGCACCTCGGTCGGTGCAAGCATAGCACACTGAAAACCCGCCCTGCATACAGAAAGCATCGGAACAAAAGATGTTATAGTCTTACCACATCCCACATCACCCTGCAGAAGCCTTCTCATAGCCTTGCCAGATGACATATCAGCCATAATCTCATCTATCACGCGCATCTGCGCTTTAGTAAGTGAAAAGGGAAGCTTATCAATATCTGGCTTATAGCTGTCATCACTTACAAAAAAACTATTATCTATATGTTCTTTCTTGTTCTTTAACCTCTTCAGTTTACTGAAAAAATCATAGAATTCCTCATATACGATTCTCTTTCTTGCGCTTTTATACTCTTCTTCGCTCTTTGGAAAATGTATCTTATAATACGCTTCTTTCCTTGGCATGAGTCCTTTTTTACTAACTATTTCTCCAGGTAAGTTCTCTTCAAGCAAAGCACACTCTAAGGCATTGGTTACTGAATTGATCATAAAATTATTAGTAACGCCAGCCGTCAGAGGATAAACTGGTCTTAAGCTCTTTTGCATAAGTGCATAATCCTGAATCGTATAATAATCAGGATGCATGAAGGTATTATCATCACTTAGTCTGCCACGAAGAATATAGAGTCTTGATGTACTTATAACCCTCGAAAGAAAAGGGCTGTTAAACCACTTGACTGTTATAAGTGTGCCATCAGCATCCACTGCCTTAGCCTCGGTTATGTTTTTGCCGCTACGAGTCTTTATCGTCTTCGGAATTGTCTTGAACTTGACTTCTATAGTATCAAGACCATCTAAAAAAACTTCATCATCATCACTTACAGTGTCAAATCTGTTCTTTAGAACAGTTTTCCCTTCGGGATATCGTATATATCTTCTAGGATAATATTCAATAAGATCCTCAACAGTTTCTATGTCAAGCTTATTAAGGAGCTTTTCTTTTTGAGGTCCTATTCCCTTTATCTGGTTTAATTCCATGCACCAATCCCCTCAAAAAAGATAATTCTGTACAGAACGAGCGGTACAGAATTATCGAAATATCAGAATTATTCAACTGAAACTATATAATAATATACCGGCTGATTTCCTGCTTGTAATTCCACATCGCATGATGAGAACTTTGCCTCTGCCTCACTTCTCAAGGCCTCAGCATCTTCTTCGCTAACTCCTTCACCATAATATAGGCTTATGATTTCAGAATCATCATCAACAAGATTTGACAAAAGCTCTATCGTAGTATCCTTGATATCACTGCCTACTGCAAGTATAGTCTTATCTCCGAGACCCATGATATCACCATTCTTAATCTCTTTATCATCGATAACAGTATCTCTTACAGCATATGTAACAGATCCTGACTTGACATTCTTAAGAGATGCCGACATATTTTCAAAGTTAGCATCTGCAGCACTGTTGATAGGATCAAAGTTGATCATAGCAGTTATACCCTGAGGTATAGTCTTAGAAGGGATAACATATACCTTCTTATCCTCTGTTATGCTTGAAGCCTGATTTGCTGCAAGTATGATATTAGAATTATTCGGAAGGATGTAGATATTCTTAGCATTGATTTTGCTGATTGCATTAAGGAAATCATCAGTACTAGGATTCATAGTCTGACCACCCTCTATAACTTCATCAACACCAAGCTGCTTGAATATATCACTAAGTCCTTCACCAGCAGATACAGCGATGACACCGAATTCCTTCTCTTCGGCAGCAGGTGCTGGCTCTGACTTTTCCTTAGTCTCATAAGTAGCCTTCTCCTGCTTAGTAAATAATCTCTCCTGGTGTTCTTCACGCATATTATCGATTTTCATACGTGTAAGAGCACCATATGTAAGACCCTTCTGAATAGCAAGACCCGGATCGTTCGTATGAACATGAATCTTACACATATCATCATCAGCGACACAAACCAAAGAATCACCAAGTGAAAGAAGATAATCCTTAAGCTTTTCCTCTTCGCCTGCCGCAAAAGGCTTGTTAAGCATAATGATGAACTCTGTACAATATCCGAACTTGATATCAGCATCAGCTGTTGAAGCAACACCTGTAACGGCTGCACCATCTGATCCTTCAGATGAGCTTGCGGCTTCAGAATAATCTATAACAGGATTACCAACAAGAACATCATACCATCCACATATAACCTCCATGAAGCCCGTTCCACCGGAATCCACAACTCCTGCCTGCTTAAGAACAGGAAGAAGATCAGGTGTATGCTCAAGAGCAACATTAGCATGCTCTATAACCTTAGCAAGAAGTTCATCTATGTATTCTTCCTTCTCGTATATCTCCATAGCCTTAGTTGCTGCCGCCTTAGCAACAGTAAGGATTGTACCTTCCTTAGGCTTCATAACTGCCTTATAAGCAGTATCGACAGCTCTGTTAAGTGCTCTGGCAAAAAGTTCAACAGTAATAACCTCTGCTGATGATACTTCTTTTGTAAAACCTCTAAAAAGCTGAGACAAAATAACGCCTGAGTTACCTCTCGCACCTCTTAAGGATCCGCTTGCGATAGTCTTAGACAGAGTGAGAAGATCCGGATCCTTCAACTCATAAACTGCATCTGCCGCTGACATGATAGTAAGCGTCATGTTGCTTCCCGTATCTCCATCAGGTACAGGGAATACATTCAACAGATTAATCCTTTCTTTGTTATGCTCAAGTCTCTTTGCGCCTGCTAAGAACATCTTTCTGAATGTTCTTGCATCTATAGTCTTAATAGCCACTTTTATCCTCCTTCAAAATCAGTCGATTACTCTCACGCCTTCAACAATGATATTAATCTTGTTGACTTTAATACCAGTGAGATCCTCAAGTCTATACTTAACATTCTCTGCAAGATTATTAGATATTGCAGAAATGCTACTGCCATAAGCAACTATAACATGGAAATCGATATTAATCATATTATTATCATCTATAGTGACACTGATGCCTCTTGTAAGGCTGTCAACTTTAAGAAGCTTTACAAGGCCATCCTTCATACTTACACCGGCCATACCAACGATACCAAAGCACTCTACCGCTGCAGTACCTGCATACTTCTTAATTACTTCAACATCGATAAGCACTTCGCCATACTGGTTATTCATCTTACCCTTCATAAAAATATCCTCCTTATATCATATTCAAGTCTCGCCCTGCAAGACCTGGCACCGAAAACATTCATAGGCTATTATATTATACTATCTTTCGCCACAAAAATAAAGCCCTTTTCAGTTTTTTTTGATTTTTCGCAAATTATACTTGCAATCCAATTTGTTTTTTGGTACAATAACTATTGTTGTGATTATGATACAGATGGAGGTGCTTTATGGCAAAGTGTGCAATATGTGAAAAGGCTGCTCATTTTGGTAACAACGTGAGCCATTCTCATAGAAGATCTAACAGAATGTGGAAGGCTAACATCAAGTCTGTTAAGGTTAACCTTAACGGTACAGTACAGAAGATGAACATCTGTACTTCATGCCTTAGATCTAACTACATCGAGAGAGCTTAATTATGAAAGAAAGAGGACTGTTTTGATCAGTCCTTTTTTCATGCCTAGATTTAACCACGTATAACAAAAAGGGGGCTGTAAAAAAACTATCACGGGGACGATTCGCAAGATTTCGTCATACTTTTGCAGGCTGGCTAGGGTGCGGGCGAATAATAATAATTACTGTTTGCAATCCCCACAGCCCCTTTTGGTTTATCCGCGTGACTGCCACAACTTAAAAATCTTAAGTTCTTCCTTTCGCCAATCAACAAAAATGTAAAATAATGATCACTGGGACGATTCGCAAGATTTCGTTATACTCGAGTGTGCTAATGCAAAGCCCGGAGCATGTTTCACCAGTTACTGCTTGCAATCTTAGGATAAATTAAAAGCGATAAGGCATACGTGTATGCGCTTAT
>Ga0247608_10001519_pt1 | contig 31777 bp, 26 predicted proteins | sample 176DNAGHGlowgp2_FD_193490 | JGI IMG/M metagenome (GOLD analysis project Ga0247608, IMG submission 193490) | Sheep rumen microbial communities from Palmerston North, Manawatu-Wanganui, New Zealand - 1766 DNA GHGlow gp2 | ecosystem: Host-associated > Mammals > Digestive system > Stomach > Rumen ...
CCTTATTCTTATCGGCACTGTTGATCAGTTCTTCCAGTTGATCTGCTTTCGTTATCTTGTTGTATTCTTTGCTGTCAAGATCAAAGTAGGCGATATTGTCTTCGTTTATACCACCGGCGCGCAGTTCTTTTGCAATTGTCTCCATCAAACATGACTTACCGCATCGTCTGACTCCGGTAATAACCTTTATGATGTCTGTTGAATGGTAAAAATCACGTACTTTGCGCAGATAGTTTTCTCTTGGAAACCACTCCATCTTGGCACCTTCTTCCATATACTTACTGATGGTATTCTAACAAAAAACTCGGCAAAATTCAAAGTTAACGTGAGCGTTTTTGTCATTTTTTCAAAATCGCTCACGTTAAATTGTTACCATCTTCTTAAAGATATCGAAGAGAATACTCTTGAAATTGCTCAATGCGGAACCCATTACGGAGATCATAAGAGCCACAGATTTTCGTTTTTATACGAAATGATTCTTTTTTATAACGATTTTAGGAATCTCTTTGGTAACAAAAGATAGTTTCATGCCACTATACCCCGAGAATTAACGTTCAAAATTCCAGCAGCGTTCCATAATTTTATAATTATTAATGAATGATTTTAATATACATTTATGGCTTGTAGCATATATGGTACTCATTACTATAACAAAACCCTGAATATATACCCATTATACGAATTATACTCATTTCACAATATAATGCGGGTCAATCATAACGAGTATTTATATCCCGTATCTCGCCAGCGGATCAAATGAATACCCTCGCGCCCGACGATGCACTTCTTGACGAATACATCGCACGCAACACGGTAAGTGGCTTCATCAGACTTCAAAGATGGTGTTACGGCATCACTGCACGAAAGTAAGATCAGACAATATAATTCTGCGCCTGGCGGTCGAACATCTCACGGTATCGGCCGTTAAGCGCCATCAGCTCGTCGTGCGTACCCTGCTCTTTTATCGTGCCCTGCTCGAAAAGGTAGATCCTGTCAGCCATCCTGGTCGTGGACAGTCTGTGCGAGATGAAGATGATCGTGTCATTCTTGGCATTCTCGATGAGGTTCTTGTTAAGTTTATATTCCGAGACTGGATCGAGCGCGGACGAAGGCTCGTCGAGAATCGATATCGTCCTGTCGCCGGAACCTGCGAAGATTCTCGAGATCGCGACCTTCTGGCTCTCACCGCCTGACAGGTTCGTGCCTTCCTCGCTGAACTCCTTGGTTAACTGCGTGTTGATGCCGTCGGGAAGCTTCTTCAGTTTCTTTCCGAAGTCCGCCTTCTCGAGCGCCTTAACTACGGTGTCTGCATCTTCTTCCGATACTTTACGCATAAGGACATTCTCGGCAAGAGACGCGGCATAGATGTTGTAGTCCTGGAAGACCGCACCGATCTTCTTCCTGTACTCATCTGTCGCGTACTCACGTATATCGTGACCGCCATACTTTATACTTCCGGAAGTGATGTCATACAGACGCATCAGGAGCTTAACGAAGGTAGTCTTGCCTGCGCCGTTCTCACCTACGATCGCGATCTTCTCGCCGGGCTTTATCTCAATATTTATGTTGCTCAACGTATCCTTATCAGCATGAGGATAGCGGAAACTTACATTCTCCAGAATAAGGGATGAAGCAACCACTTCGGGTGTCAGGCCGTCCGCCTTTTCGATCACGGGCTTATAGTCAAGCATCTGTCTGAACTTCTCCGCATACTGACCTATCTGCTGGAAGTCGACGAGACAGAAGTTGATCTCATTGAGATTGCTTCTGATATAGTTGGATGCGTTGTTGCCTGAAGCAACGTCACCGAGCGCGATTTTGCGGAGCACAAGTGCGAGGTAGCCCAGATATGCGGGAATCGCGAAGAAGGAAAACACCGTAAATACCGAGATCCAGTTAATAAGCGAGATCCATGTGAGCTTAGGTCCGTACTTACGACCTGCCGCAGTCGCCTCATCAAGAGCATCATCAAACTGCTGCTTCAACGGCACTTTAACATCTGTGAGCTTGCACTCCTTGGCGTACTCAGGCTGATAGAAAACACGCTGCGAATAGTTTGCCTTACGTATAGCCGTCTTGTTCGCAACATCCCAGCTGTACTGAAGCTTCTCGATCTTGAAGCGCGTCAAAAGATTTACGGTAAAGCCTGCAACAGGGAATACTGCAAGAACAGGATCGATCGTAAATATCATGGCAGATGCAATGCCGAGCGCCACAACGCCTCCGATTGTCTTGCTTACAACCATTACCGTCTGCTCTATCGCCTTATCCGCATTGCCCGCCACGATCACATATGTGTTGTAGTACTCCGGATCGTCATAATAGATGAGATCCATCTTGCTGTTGTTCTCGATAAGGTCACGCTGGATCGTACCGCTGAGCTTGATCAGCTTCGCCTTCGACCACTCATCGATGAGCTGGTTGATCCACTCCAGACAAACAACGAGCACAAGCGAGATCAGAAGGAGAACGATCATGGAAGAAAACTCCGCCTTGCCTGTCAGGCCGTTGATGATCATCTGAAGGATAAAAGTATCGTTTATAGCTTTCCCCGCCTTTGACAGGATGAAGAGCACCATGATGCGCGTGATAAGGGGCTTATCGTAGCGCGCAGCATACCTGATCATGAAGAACGCGTTCTGGATTATGCGCTTGATGGAGATGTCGTTTTCATTTTTAGCCATAGAAAGCAGCAGCTCCTTTCATGATCTCTTCGGGCAGGCTATCCTGGTAATTCTCAGCCTGCAGCATGAACATCTCGTGATAGAAACCGTTAAGATCCATCATCTGCTCATGCGTACCCTGCTCTACGATCTTTCCGTCCTTCACAAGGTAGATCTTATCCGCCATCCTCGCCGACGACAGTCTGTGCGAAATGAATATAACCCCCTTGCCCTCGGACAGCTTCATCATATTGCGGTACATATTGTACTCGGCAAGAGGATCAAGTGCCGAAGAAGGCTCATCGAGGATTACCATGTCGGGCTGCGACGCGAAAACTCTCGCGATCGCGATCTTCTGCGCCTGGCCGCCTGAAGGCACGAAACCCTCCTCGTCGAACTCACGGCTGATGACAGTGTCCAGGCCTTTTGTAAGACCTCTGTGTTCGCAATCGAACTGTGCATCCTGCAGGGCTTTACGGACCTTCTCATAGTCTTCCTCTCCTGCAGGTCTTCTCATGAGGACATTCTCTGCGAGAGTCATAGCAAACACCTGAAGATCCTGGAATACCGTGCCGAATCTGTCGCGGTATGCGTCGAGGTCAATATCTCTGATATCGATTCCGTTTACGAGTATCTGCCCTTCAGTCACTGGGTAGAGTCCCATGAGGAGCTTGATGAGTGTCGTTTTACCTGCTCCGTTGTATCCTACGATCGCAAGCTTTTCGCCCTTGCGCCACTTAAAGCTTATGTTGTTTAAGGTAGGTGTCTTTGCACCTGGATATGTGAATGTAACGTTCCTGAATTCAACCGACTCTATCTCATCGGGAATGATCTTCTCTTCCTTCGGCTTTCTGTCCTGCTCGAGGAACTCCTCCAGATTCTCGAATAACTTCGACTCGTTAAAGATGTAGATCCTGTTCTCTACGGCAGCCTTCAGCTGATTTGTGGAAAACGACATTGCAGTGATCATGGCAACATAACTCGAGACATCGGAGACGTTGCCGTACGTTACGCGGAACACAACATAGAAGTACGCAAGTATGCCTGCGAAGATCGAATAACTTCCCTTCATTATGAACGAATAAAAAGCCGTCTTCATCCTGTATCCGAGCGAGACGCGCTCCATCTCATCAACGGCATCCTCCTGCTTTTTAAGCATCAGATCATTGACGTCATAGAGCCTTACCTCTGCCGCATATTTCTTCTCATAATAAACACGCTTAACATATTCAGCCGTACGCTTGTCACGCGTGATTGCTTTCTCGCGCTCGAAATTAGTGCGTGCATTTTTCTTACCAAAATAAAGGCTCACGATCATAGGAACGATGAGGAAGACCAGGAACACGGGATCGACCATGACCGCTATAAAAATGGACATGATCGTGGAGATGACATTACCTATGTACACACCCGTCTTGATCGCGATGTTCATAGCCTGATCGACGCAGTTATCAAGAGCCCTCGCATACTTATCGTAGAATTCGGGCGACTCGTAGTCCTTAAGCTCTAGTGTATCTGAAAGATCTATTACCCTGTGAAAAATATGTCTGTAGACTTCAGGCGTCTTGATCTTCCTGTATGTCTCATACCAGCCGCAGATGAAGTGTATGCAAATGTGACCGGAACACGCGATCACAAGGAACCAGAACAGGCGGCTGTACTCGATATTATTCTCGATGCAGTTGAATATATACTTTGTCAGATAGACGAAGAAAAACACATAAAATACCTGCTCGATTGAATTCTTGAACAAAGTGAATACGAGAAGCAGTTTATCCGCTTCCCATATCTGTTTAAGCGCATACAGCAGATGTCTTAACGAGCTGTCTTTCTTCTTAGAACTCATCAGCCGTCCGCCCTCTTATTGCTTATCACTCTGATTGGTAAGCACAGTGTAGTATTTAAAGTTTGCGAGTCCTGATGCCTGCAGAACCCCTTCTCCGGGCTTGCCGTTAAACATCAGAATAACGCCTATCACCGTAAGGATCACGAGGCCGATGTTAAGTATTAACTCGCTTTTTTTGACAGTTTTCATGTTCATATATTATCACGATGATATAATTATAGATATACAGCATCTGCGGAGGTGACACTATGGCTGATAATGATATCAGGAACGAAGATCTTAATAATGTAACAGGTGCCGGCACTCCTTATGGAGAAGATAATTTGCATATCAAATGTCCGAACTGTAAATCATTTAATTATGTTCCGGTTTTGTCTGAGAGAGTTATGGCTTTTAACAAAGTCACGTTTGTATGTGCCGACTGCAAGCACAAATGGGAAAGTCTGATACCCCTTTTCGATAATGCTCAATAACATAAAAAGACTGCCTCAATGTTAGGGGCTTTCAAGCATTTTGCGATTATTCGTACTCTATGCGGTTATCTATATATCGTGTCTGTCCCGTTGTTATAACACAACATATAGCGGTGTTTTTCTGTGTATTCTTTATAATCCACAGATTTCTGCAGGTTAATATAGGCATTTTATAGTCATAACAATATTTTCCTGCTATCACCAGCATACGCATGATGCTGTTTCTTTTGTGAATAGATTTGTCTTACGGCACCTCATCGTGAGTTGCAGATAATCTATCCACTTGTCAAGGTGCATATTGTTTATCAATTTGTATGTTTTGCTGAGATAGTGATTATTTACTACATAAATCTAAAAACTATGATTTACCACATTGTGTATCTCCAACATTCCTTTCATATTTATAGTAATGATCATCCCAAGTAACATAATTTGAATAGTCCTTGCCTCCATAGTACTTTATACCATCTATACCATTACAAATGCAACAATCAGCAACAAATTGCGGTATTAAATACTCTCTGGGCCTTTTCCCAGATTCATTGTTGGGCGTAAAACGAATAAACTTAAGAAAAGTATTCAATCCCCTCTTTTCTTTAGATGATAAATCAATCAGTTTTATTGGATTATGCGCAGATATTTCTACCGTTTGTATTACATATTTATCATACTCACTCTTATCAATATGTTTCAAAATCTCGCTTATAGATCCTTGTTCTGCATCCGTGAAATAAAAATGTGACTGTCCTAAATCATTATACCTTCCTACAGATGATACACCATATGGAGCCTGTAACATTTGACTCCACACAAAAGGCGCAGCAGTCTTTTCCCTTGGGCGAGAATGATAATAGAATTCGTTATCAAAACAAATAAAATCTTTCATGTCATGTATTAATGTGTTTATCTTTGCTCCAGTTGAATGATTCATACCAGCTTTGGGCGTTTTTTCCAGAAATGACATAAAGTCAACTAACTGTATTTCCGAGAACAGTTCACCACCTCCAACATCATCAAGGAATCGCACAGCAGAACAGATTGAATTCATTTCCTGAATGCTTGCTGAATAATTACCCACAAAGAAGGCTCTCTTATCACTATGGTAGTATAATTCATCATTGTTCGACAATTGTTTTGCACTACTTTTATTGAACCTCTTCAAGTCTGTTTTGAATCCATATGGTAACAACAACTCATTTTGTACCTCTTTCATAATCTGTGTAGTCTTCAGAAACGAATAATCAGGCATGGAAATATACGGTTTGTCTACCGCATCTTGAATTGCCAAAACACATGCTTGAATGTTCATTTGAGCTATGCTTTTTGCTACGTTCTGAATCATGGTAGAATGATACACGGATGCAGCTAATGCAACTGAAGCTTGCAAATCAGCCATCTCATTTATTATTATTGACGAATATGATGACAAAGCATCAATTTGCATATACTGTTGTTTTAGTGTTTTTGATACCGTATCCAAAACACTTTCGTATTCATTAATAATATCAAATGCAGAAGAAACTAGATTAATTGATTGCGCCAAAGCATCCATATTTGCTCTTTGAATTGCCAAATTGGCAGAGTCGCTAATTGCCTTCAGTGTTTTATTTATACTCTCATTATAATTCATAATACTCCTCCGCATATAAGCCATATTTCAAAAGCGCGAGCATTTCCTTTATCTTTATAACATAAAGTAATAATCATTGTAACTATAAAAAGGAAACTATGTTTATAACGTAATCATTCCAAACTAAAAATAGGATATGTTAATAATATCTAAATCGGCTAAATCGGAGTAAAATACAAAAATAGGGCGACGGCCGAAACCATTGCCCTTACAAAGCCGAAGCTTTTCTTAATGGGATTATTGTATAAATAAAAGAATCTTTTGTCAACATTTCAATGAATTGTTTCTATTATCTTACGGAAAAAATGGTATGTAGACGTAAGTAGCGCGTTACTTTGAAAATAATCCTTATTCTCAGGAATTCTCTCATTAATCAACCTGTTTAGTGCCTCTAATCGTATAGTTCTCGTGTTTTTACTTGTAACTAATCTATCATATACATATAAAAGATGTACAATCTGACTAACACGAGGATTAGATAGTTTTTTCTCTCGGCTAGTTTTAGATATGCCTGCATTTATAACAAATGACGTAATAAATGGTGGCGCTTTAGATTTCATTGGATTTCCGGAAACAGGGGTAAGATCATTTATTATTGCATTACCGTGTGCACATGCATTCCGGAGCTGTCTAACACGATCTAAACTCTGTATATCGACAGGTAATACCCAGCCCGTTTGATTGGCATAGTATTCAATTAAGTCTTTTAAATCTCCGAAAGACATTAATTCTACACAAGCCCATACTGGCATATCATCGGCGTATTTATTAACTAAACCCACACAGTACGGGTTTTTGGTGTTGGAAGTCATTTTTCTATAAAAACTTCCCGATCGTTTTGACGATATTTCAGCACGATCTTTAGTGCTTTGATTACCAACACAAAACAAATAACCTTCTATAATTGAATATCCATCCTCACCATTTTTTATATTATTCTCAACTTCCTTAAGCAATAATACTTTAAGAAAATGCTCAATATCTAAAGTCATTTCCAATAACAAATGACGAATTAAAGTGTCTAGTCTCGCTAGTTCTATGAGGTATGCAAATTCTAAACGTTCATATTGTCCGATTTTTGTTCCAGAAGTGTATTTTGAATAATTCTTGCGATATGAAGAAAGCTTAAAATAATTATTATGATCAGATAGATGCTTTTTGGCGCTTTCTTGATTGATTATATTAAATGTGATACCGCGATCAATCATATGTTGAACTAATTGATCACTTGTTAGTATTGGTTTTCGCATACAATATCCTCCGCTTGTTTTATTATATCACATTATTACTCTGTTAACATGATAAGAAGCCTCATGTTTCTTGTGTTGTAGGCATCATTAGTGCATTAATGACTTAACGATTCTTTTGCATTCGGAGGACTGCCACTCCCGCTTTACGCTATAGATGAATCATCTTGTAACAAAAGCAATCAATAATCTAATACGATAAATATGCATATCACCTACGTTTTTGTTTTATCTTTTCTACTATTTTTATTAATTCCGGATCTTTACTAATACCTAACGCAAGATAGTATTCTAGCTTTAGATTATTCTCATCCGCAATTCGTTCATCATCATCAGACATATTAATAACACATGGTGTACATACAATTCTATTTCTATCCAATCTGGCAACACCCTCATCAATCTGATTTACTTGCGTTACTATCTCTTTTCCATTAATTATGCTTATACAGGCATAATACTTTTGGTTACCAAACAGCTTTACCATATATCTATGGTAACCACATATTATCGAAGAAATACAGTTCCATATTTCATTCTTATTCAGCGACAAATCTTCACTACTCCTCAATAAACAGGTATATTTCTCAAAAGGCATTACATACTCCAGAACCCCATTATTGAGGAGATACGCTCTTTCCCGGCTAGTCTCGTTAACATAATACAAACCATCCACACAGGGTATTGATATTGGATCATGTATTCCAGTCCCAGCAAAAACTGCACCTAGATATAACCCAGTTTCACGTTCATTAAGAAACAGACTTCTTTCTGTATCTTGAAATGATTGAGGAATAATATGAAACATAACAAAACCACGATCATCAATTTTATCATCGAACAAATAATAATCTATCCTATTTTTTCTAAAACTCAAAATTGACTCTGCAAGAGTTCTCGATTGCATAAACATTTTACGCATTTCAGTATATCCAATCACCATTTTCCCGTTACCATATCTCTTATATACTCTGTACGATTGCTCATCCACCAGATGAATGTATGGAACGTACACATCATGAATAATGTGCAACACTACTATATCTCTAGTATCATCGATACTAATATAATAGAATTCCAACAAAGGTGCCTTTGGCTGTATACGGTTCAGTTTATTTCGAATCTCCAATTCAAAACGATCTCTATTGTCAATAGAAATACCTAGCAATTCACTTGCAATTCCATCTTTTTCTTTAATTCCAAAGAATATATATCCACCTTCCGAATTAGCGAACGCACAAACATCACTACATAATTCTGCTATTTCAGCACTCCTCTTAGGTTTATCGATAACCATAAATGATACCGCCGACTTGTACTCAATCAGTTGTGATTCCCTATAATCAGGGTTATCAATCAGTTCTTTAAGATCTTCGAAATAGCATTCGTATATTTGTTTATTGTTAATTAACAACATGGCAACAGCACCTCTATACTTCGATGACAATCAATTCCTTTTACTCATCTCCTCTACTACTGCAGCGACACAGGCATCAAAAGCCATCTGCTGATACTCTGGAGCAATGTTGCGAAATGCGTCAAAATAGTCATGGATAGCACGAACCGCCTTTATTATTTCTTGACGTTGCTCTGAATCATACTGATGCAATTGCAACTGACGTAGATATTCATTGTTAGCGTATTGTGGATTAAACATCTGGTAGTATAATGGATTCATAATAGTCACCTCTTAACGTTTCAAAACTTTTGTTCTAATTATATCAGACTTACTGCAATTAAGCCAATGTATTCTCCACAAATACAATTCATTTAGAGTTCATTAAACCAAAATATACTTTCGATTTTCTATTTTAATACCAACGTCTTCTATCATGTTCTGAATGATCAGTTCACAATTTTAAAAATGCGCTTTGCAGTCCTCCATTTTCATTTCAAGGTACGATGTTGGTTTTCCATTTTCCTTCGCATAATTAAAGCACGCATTATAGTATCCATATGCAGTTCGCCAATCTCCTCGTTCGTAAGCATAATCAGCCTGATCAAGTTTATCTTTATAATCGTACTCAGATCCAATATATGTATACATACTCCTACTTATCCTCCATTATTATTTCTGTACTAACTTAAGTTGTGATTTCGACTTATCTGTTAACGAATTAACCATCGACATCTTTGCAAGAATACATTTTACAGTCTCATCAAGACTGGATCCCTCGCTATAATCTGCCGGTTCAATAAAGTTGACCCGATTATTAGTGATCAGATTCTCAACTTTAGCTCGTTTCCCCTTTTGGTATACAGCAATAGAGTATCCTCCATTGATCTTTACCAATTTCATGCACGGCACATCTGTTAATCCATCCCCTATATAGATCATATTACGAAACGGCACTCTCCTGTCATCCTCAGGGGTATACGTATTGAGATCATTGTCATTTGATATGTCTAACACTCCCTTATTGATTCGAAACAGGAACTGAGTTTTGGTGGTATAGTTCACGGCATTCTTCGGCCAGCATGCAACATTATTCTCATCATACAAGTATTCACAAGCAAATACATCACTGAATTGACTATAAATACTTGATCCTTCAATTATCTCGTGCAGCCCTGAGGAGATAATATAGTGTTCTATCTTCAAATCAAGTTCATTACCTATTTTGTTTATTCGCCCGAACCACTCTGTTACTCCGGGAAAGAACTCGAGATCCTTCCCCATTTTAACAAATTCCTCTCTACAAATGCTTTGTCTAGCTGGATGAGCCTTCTCAAGCATTACATGCATATATGCTAAAATGCCATCCATCTTCTTATCTTTGGCAAGCTGATTTGATTCTGTCCAAAACTCACTGGGTGATAAACCAACATTAGGAATAAAAGTGTATTCCTGCATATCCTTCGTGCACAATGTTTTATCAAAATCGTACATAATTGCAACAATCGGTTTTTTCTTCTTACCCATAAGTCACCCCTTTAATGTTGTTATTTGATGTTTCACTATCATTTCTTGTTGTCTTATCTGCAACCATCAATTTACCACTGTGCTTTATGCTCAGTATTCTCCCTACTTTTATTGCCTCCTTCCTTGTTTTCGCATATATGTTAACTGTTAGTTCGCCTTCTCGCTTCACAGTCCATCCACCTTCTGATGATCTGCATACTACATAATGGATTTCTGACATATTAACTACTCCTTTTTCGATACTGTATTCTCAATAAATTCAGCAAAATACCTATTCTCCTCTACTCACCCCCACTTCAAAAATCACAATCCTTGTTTCAATCCGCTCTTCCTTCTCATTACCACTATCACTGTCACCATTACTACTCCCATAGCAGCACACACCACCGCCACTATCTCCCACGCAAACATAGAAGCAACGGCCCGCCCCGCAGACACTTCCCAATACGGCAGATCATAGTCGCGCAGCAAATCAGAAGTACTACCCGGCGGCATCATGTAATCCCAGATACTCCCGATACTATAGCGCCCGGTAACGCTCACCACATAAGTACCCGGATTGGACTGATCATATCCCGGCACGGAATTGCGCACATCCGCCACAGCCACATTTTTCACCTGCTCCGGCATTATCGCTTCATAGCAGAGAACGGCAGGCGTAAATGATGCGTCCAGCCCCGCGCAATACTCCTCGAGGCACTCGAAGTACACGTATGCGCGGGGCGTATCGCCATCATGTTCGCGCACGACGCCGATGATCGTGTAATCCTTATTCCACAACGAGATCTTCTCACCGACAACATCGTACGAACTGTAGAATCTCCACGCGAGCGCGTCGTTGATAACTATCTGGTATTTGTCCACCGGCTGCACAGGCAGGAATCCGCCCGACATATATTCGAACAGATGGCATGCCTTGAAGTTGCCGCCGACTGCATAAACAGAAGCAGTTGCACTCTTATCATCGCCAAGACTCCCCTGCTGTCTTAAGGACATGACATCCGCCTCTATAAAAGAACTGTAGCAGTCTGCAAACCCTTCGGTCGCGACAGGGACATCGCCCGACCTGCGTCTCTTGCCATTCGAGATATCAACAACATTCTGCAGCGACTTGCGGATGTTATAGACATCTGTCTTACTAAGGCTCCTGCCGTACTCCAGATACGACGCAGGACTCTTCTCTCCCAAAGCCCTTGCGCCATGCGCATACACAGCCATATGCCTGTAAGACAGTTCACCACCGCCGCTCCAGGAAGCAGCCGTCTTGCGGTCGGTCCTTCCCCGCCAGATGACGGTACAGCACACGATGCTGACGACCAGCATTACAAAGCAGACCACAGCAACGATCGCCGGCACGATCCTCATGAGCGAACCGAGCTTGCGTCCGAATCTGCCTGCGCCACGAACCTTACTCAATAGATCCATATATACTTATTTCCCCGTATAATTTTCAAGTCTTACTCTCTGGCCGTCCTCGAGCGCCTCGTCGCTCCTCACGACGATCATGCCCTGGTCAAGTCCCGAGCCTGCTATGGCGCATGTCGCACCGTCTGTAGCAAGCACTTCGACGTCTATCCTCTTTACCGTATACCGATTCCCGAAAGCGGACCTCACCTCTTCTATGAGATACACAAAAGTTCCGGCATTATCCTCATTAACTGCTGAAGATGCGATGCAGCAGTCGTAATCCGAATTGGACCTTCCGGCAGACACCGTAACCATTTCGCCGGGAAGGATATACTCTGCTGACAGTGAACACTTGACAAGCCTGTTCTCACGCGGCGCTTCCGGGTCGGGCTTTATCGACATGATCTCGCACGAGTCGAGCCAGTATGTATCAGATGTCAGCTGCATGCCCGTCGTAAGTCTCCTGTCCACGGTCTCTGTCGGGAAGCAGAACGTCGCCGTGTATTCCGTATCGACAGGCACGATCACGAGCACTGCTGAATTATCTTCCATCGTATCACCGTCTCCTACCGTCAATCCGTACACGCGCCCGTCCGCAGGAGCTGTCAGTTCATTGACCGCATAATTATCTTCCAGTATCTTTATCTTCTCTTCGAGCTTGGCTATCTGCTCCTTGCGGTCATTGGAAGCGTCACGTGCGCGGTCACGTGCGATGCCGTCGTTCGTCCTGGTATTCTCCAGTGTACGGCGCGCCGATGACAGGGCTGCTTCAGCTGATTCAACGGTAGCTTTGGCGGAAGATACTGAAGGTGCGCTCTGAGCAGACTCTATGGCTGCCTGTGCTTCTTCTATCGCCTTATTACAGTCGGACAGTTCGGCAGACAGCTTCGCCAGCCTGTCCTGCGCGGAATCGCACTGCGACTTCAGTTCCTTCTGCTTAGCTTCCTTTGAAGCTATCTCCTCCTTGAGTGCAGCGATATCAGCTTCATAAGGGTTCGGATCGTCAGGCGATACGGGAACGAACTCTGCTGCCTTCTCCTCCAGATCCTTGAGATCCTTCCTCATCTGATCGAGCTCTTCAGACACAGTATCTATATCTTTATTAAGGCCCTCAACGGTATCTGATGCGGAAGTCACTTCAGCAGTGAGTTCTATTACCTTCGGCTGGTTCTTATCTATTATCTTATTCGCTCTCTTTATGGTGTCATCCTTGTCACGGGCAGCATTAAGTGATGACTTGGCTTCATTTAACGCCACCTGGGCCTGCGTGACACTTGCGCGCAGAGAAGCATAATCAGTATCGGAAGGAGTACGAGCCGCATAATCTTCCTCTCGCTTAAGCTCCGTCAGAGACTTCTTCAGATCATCTATCGCAGATGTATCCGTGACGGGTGCCAGTGTCATCAGGACATCGCCTTTCTTGACCTCATCGTAATCTGACACCTTGACTGTATCTATCTTGCGACCGTCAACACTCATTACACGGTAACTCGTCACGGGATCAACGACTGCGGATGCGTTGTTCGTGAACGCGAGGTTCGCTCTCGAAGTCCTCTTGCCCACGACCTTAGGGATCATGAGGTTCATGATCGTGTTCGAGAAGAACGTCAGCAGGAGAAGTCCTGCTACGAATATGATTATCGCTTTCGTTACCCACTTACGGTTACGCACTTTGTCGCTCATACTATGCCTCCTATTTGACGCCTGCCTGCGATACGCCCTCGACCAGATAATCCTCGCCTCTGAGGAACACCAATAGCGGCGGCACCATGTAGAACGCGCACGCCGCGAAAGCCATTCCCATCTCGCCGGTATTCACCTGTGCAAGGAATACCGACAGCGGTCTCATCTCTTCGTCCGACAGCATTATCAAAGGCTGTTCGACCATATTCCAGTAATCTATGAACAGCAGTATCATGACTGCAAATATCGCACTCTTACAATTGGGCAATACTATCTTAGTAAATATCGCCCACTCTCCTGCTCCGTCGATCCTTGCGGCATCTATGTATGCCGTAGGTATGCGGCGCATGTATTTCGTGAGGATGTATATCGAGAACGTGGAGAATACGCCCGGCAGTATTATGGATGAGTAGGATCCGAGGAGGCCCAGCTTATCGCTTATGAGGTAGTTCGGCACGAGCGTTACCTGGAACGGCATGAGCATGAGGATGATATATGCGAAGAGCAGTATCTCCCTCCTCTTCCTTCTGTATCTCATGAAGCTGTACGATGCCAGGAGCGACACCATGAGCTGGCCCGCGACGATGGGCACGGTAAGGATCACCGAATTCCAGTATCTGAACAGGTACGAAGGCGTCATGAACAAGAGCTTCTTATACTGCTCCACAGACACCTGCTGCGGTATGAGCTGCAGCTGCGGCATCCTCTGAATGAACTGCGCCGCGCCCTGTGAACCTCCGGGAAGGCTCTGGAAGATTATACCGTAATTTGCCGTGATCTCGGAAGATGACATGAACGAATTAAGGAACGTGAACAGTATCGGTATCACGGCAAGAATGGCCGCTATCGATATCCCGATGACACCGAGGACCGTGTACACCCTCTTCTTAACGAGGCGTTTCTTCAGGACAGCGTTGTTCTCACTCCTTGCTCTTGATACGAACTTCACCCTCTCACCGGGCGCCAGGCTCGAGTAATAGGAGCTCACCTCAGGAGTCTCCCTGTACACGTTGCGTCTGGCGAGCGTTGCCTGCTTTCTTCTCAGCTTACGGAGTTCCTGATCCATGTCATTCCTCCGTTCCCGAATCGAGCTTCGATTCTATGATAAAGAGCACACCTACAATGAGTATCATGGCGACGCTCATTATCACCGCCCCCGTTGACAACTGCGAATAATCAAGGTGTGTGAACTTATTGTTCATGAAATTCTGGAGAGTATAAAGCTTATCGTACGGGTAATCGCCCGTCAGCAGATACACCTCTCTGAATATCTTGAACGAATTGATGAGGGACATTATCGCTACAAAGAAGATCGTCGGGCCCAGATAATACAGTCTTATCGAGAAGAACCTCTTCACCGCTCCCGCGCCATCCATGACAGACGATTCGATTACTTCCTGCGGTATGTTGTTAAGCGCCGACAGGAACAGGATTATGTTAAGTCCAAGGTTCTTCCACAGGAACAGGAATATTATTACCATCTGGCCCATGTTATCCTTGAACCAGTCGATGCGGTCCGCGCCTATCAGCTGGTACAGCCACCCGTTCAGCACGCCGTTATAACTGAAGAACACCTGCCACATCAGGACGACGGATGCCACGGGGACCATCATGGGGGTTAGAAGGATGCTTCGGAAGAAGCTCCTGGCAGGTATCCCCGAATTAAGTATCAGAGCCAGCAGCAGCGATATCAGGACTCCCAGCGGCACGGCTATAGCCGACAGGATGAGGGTATTCCCTGCCGCCTCTCCGAAAGCCTCGTTGCCGAGCACCTTACTGTAGTTGTCAAATCCCGCAAAGGACGGGTTCGTCGCAGACTTCTGGAAAGACATCTTGATGAGCATCCCGAAAGGAACAAAGAAGAACAGCATAACTCCTGCCAGTGAAGGCAGGAGAAATCCGGTCGAGACACCCCAGTCCCTGACCTTGCGTCTGAAGCGCAGGAGCTTCAGCTTGCGTTTATGTCTGATCTTAAGATCTTCGTTTGTCATATTATAATATAATCACCACTTGTATCAAAGTTGTCACGTCTGTGTTACAGATTACGTATCCATTATCGCTTTACCTCCCGTTTGTTTGTGAATCAATTATGAGAAATCACCCGTAATTCTCATTCAGATACACCTCGAGTCTCGAGCTGATCGCCTTTGCCGTGTCCGCAACTGTCCTGTCCTTCAATTCATGATCTGACATCTCTTCAAGCAGGATATTGAAAACACCCCAGTCGAAAGTTCTGATAGCATCAACTTGAGCGATCGCATTTTTGTAGTCTTCGATCACGCTCGCGGGGATCCTGTCATTTCCTACCCATCGTCTGAATGCATCAACCTGTGTATCGAAGTAGCTTTTATATACACTTCCGTCCGGCACCTTACCGGGATCAGCTGCATACTCACATGTCATATCAAGCACCTTCTGATTAACCGGAATGCCACCTTTGATCGCTGAATATGTCTGAACTTCCTCGTCGAGCATATATGAGATTAGCTTAATACACTCCTCATCCTTATCGGTGCTGCTGCTGATTGCCACAATTCCCTTTGGCTGAGCCATATGTACCGATCCGAATACCGAAGGATTCCCGTAAAATGATATCCGCTCACCGTTATAATCATACAGACACATTTCTGCGAACCAGAACACATCTCCTACACTCGTGGATTTAAGCAGATAATCACCACTCTGATAGAATTCAAAATCATCTCTCAGGTGTTGTCCGTTATCAAACGAGAACTTGACAATATATTCCATCGTCTTCTTGTCAAATACATTGCCGTCATCTTTGTGACATCGTCTGCTGTTTATCGCTCTCTCCATTATTGAATCAGTAACATCATAAATAAACAAGGAATCATACATATGCTTGCCGTAGTTCTCTTTGACAGATGCAAGGTCATATATCGTCACATCGCTTTTTCCTCCCAGAAGAGCAGTCTCTCCAAAACATCCTTCCAGATCATATGAAGTCATAACTGAATAACATTTGTCACCGGCTGACATCGCCTCTCTAATGTTGGGCGTTACATCATAAAGCAGACCGGGAGCATATTGCTGTATAAGTGGGTTGATATCCTTAACTATCCCGCTTCTCCCCCAGGACTGGTAATCAAAGTCCATTCCGCAGAACATGTCCGGCGTGTGTCCTTCATTCCAGTACTTAGTAAGTGCAAGATTCTGCTTCTCTGCCTCGTAACTCGTTCCGGAGCCAAACTGTTCTGAATAGTCTTCGATCACGGCTCTGTACTTGTCCTGAGACTGATTGTATTTATACACTGCCCATTTGAGGTTGACATCTTCGTTTGTTCTGAATCCGCCTATAACAAGTCTCTCACGATCTTCCTTATAATCCTCATCGTAAGATATAAACATTACTTCAGCTGAATCATCACTATAGTCATATACAGCAGCCAGATTTCTCTCATCAAATATGTAATATTGGATGTCATTTTTTACTATCTTAGAAGCCGGTTTAATATCCACATCACTCCAGTCTAAGACCATGCTCTGTTCTAAAGTATCGAGATCGAGTTTGAACAGACCGGAATAGTTGATAACAAATTGTCCGTAACCGGCATCACCGTCAATATCCCTGCACGATCTGAGAAGTTCTATCGTCTTCTGATCGAAGTCAACTGAATAGTATGCTTCGTTCAAGACCAGATATTCTTTGTCCCCGACAGCAAAATATGGCATATGACCATAACCTTCGGAAGCATAGACTTCAACCGAAGCAACCACTTCGTTTTTGTAATCGTATTTAAAGACATTGTTTAAGCCACAGACTATATAATAATCGTCTGCCTGAACGATATCAAAAACATCATCGTCGATCTTCACCGTTTCTATAAGTGAGGCATCATCATAATTAAGGATCGCAATCTCTGACAGACCATATTGAGCATAGATCTTATTGTCCTTAACAAACCTGATCCAATAATTAGCTTTTGTATCTACTGTGTTTACAAGTTCTCCGGAGTTATTGTAATAATAAAGCTTACTGAAGTGCTTAATATCACTGTCGTATTGTATCTGAACACAGTAAGAACCGTTGTTATATACAAAACCTCTCATAATAGACTGATACCCGTCTACGTCAGCGATCTCTGCAGTCTTAACACGGTATCCGCCGGAAGTTGTGTCATCTTCCTTCGGTGAATTACAGGAACACATTATCAAAGAGAGAATTATTATCGTCAATATGATATGTAAGCAATAAAACTTTCTCATAGCCAAATGACCTCAAAATGGAATAAACTGATTGGTACTAACTGTTATTGATTCTTCGACGATTTCTTCATGTTGAAATCCCTCCTTGTGTTTTATTTTTGCAATTATCAGGTAGAAAGCTACCTGTATTACACTTGAGCCGATATATAAAGATATATGTTGTGTTGAATCAATAAAGAAAAACAGTAACGCAATAGCTACAGATAACAGACACATTAATCTGCCAAATCGCTTGATACGATTTTGTATATCAATAGAGTAGTCCGATTCAGGATCGCCCATCGATCCAATAAATAGAATAATAGTTGAGGAAACAGCCAACAGTATGAAATACAACATATTATTGCCATCAAATACTGCTACCATTGGTACAGAAAGCATTATTGTAATAACGGATACTATCAAACATCCAATGAATGTTTTGCAATGATATCCGCCGCTATACTTTCTGATTGACGCAAAAGGTAATGTAAATACTACAACTTCAAGTAAATATCCCAGTAAAGCTGCAACTGTGTAGATCATGGCAAAAGCAATTGTTTTCTCTACAAAAACTTGCAAATTATACGAACAGATAGGAATCTCATCATTCTCTATCATTCCTTCAGCAGCAAGTTGTTTGCATAGTCTATTCGTATGTTTTGCTATTACATCATCCATGATGTGATAATCACATCAATCTATCAGATTTACAACACTCCTGACGTTTTTTGCATTTTTTTGACGACTTTTGCAGATTTTCACATTGGAATAACAATATAAGTTGTAAATAAATTGCCTTCGTGCTCAAAATAATAATGACCATTATATTTATTAACTATGTTAGTGATTGCCTCTATTCCATAGCCATGCAGAGATTTATCTTCTTTGGTCGTACCAAGATTGTCATTCAGCTCTCCATTGTAAGTATTACGCACCGTAAGAATAAACCTGTTTAGCTTGTATACTCCCTTAACTGCTATTTCCGGATTGCTGTCGCATTTCTCACATGCTTCAATAGCATTATTCAATACATTTGATAAAAGGATAATCAGATCCGTGGCGTCGATATGAACATCTGTTAAATTGTTCAGATTAAACTCAAATGATATTCCCTTATTAACAGCTTCAAAATACTTTGCATTTAAAACTACATCTATGGCACGATTGCCTGTGGACAGAACATCGGAATTAGCCGTGCTTATACTATTCTCTTTCCCCATCATTTCTAGCAATTCTGAATACTCACCGTTTCTTAATAGACTTGACCAAGCTACAACCTTGTTCTTAAACTCATGGTTATCTTTTGCTAGTCTTTCGCGTTCATCCCTTAGTTGATTATATGCAGTCTGTAATTCTTCTGCATGATGATAGAGCATCTTGTTCTTCTCACTCTCAATCTCTCTATTGAAATCTCTTTTCAGAAAATAGTATATGTACACTGTAAGACACATAAGACCCATCGCAAATGCAAAAAGAGACCTCCCCATTTCCTTGGAAATACCGGTGTCCATAGTAATGCTGACCAAACATATCAATGCAAGAGATCCGAATGGAATCACCAGATGTCTGAACCATGTTCTTGTTGACAGACCGGCTTTATCCGTCTTGTTAAATGTCCTCGTTATAATGATAATAGCTATCAGCTGGATCAATTGACTCCCAAAACCCAGATAATATGAGATCGTATAATCAAAAATGGTATTAATGCTCATTTCCGGAACCAATAAGTATTTCAGAAAATAAACTGCAAAATCAATTATGGTGAACAAACTTGTTGAAATCACGCTTAAAATCAACGATCTCACCCAGGTCGTTTTGAAAAACACAAAGAAGTGAATTGAAGATGCAGCTATTATTACGATGAGCCTTACCAATATGTTATGCGAAATATAGGATAAACAGCATAGCACTGCTACCCATTCAACAATCAAGAGAGCGCTGATTAATCTCCCAATTCCTTTGGGAATCAGAAAAGCTTTACCAAATTGAATGATAAGAAACACCATCACCAATGAATAGAAAACAGAATAAATATAATCTACCATTCTATAGTACCCAAATACTTGTTAAACATTTCTTCTATCGAGTCTATGTCACCTCGTCTAATCGATATTTTCGTGTTAAAGCAGCCACAATTGACACATATTTTCCCCGACACAATCGAAGTAACGTATGCCATATTAACTAGATACGAGACATTAGCTTTAACAAAAGAATCGCCTAACGAATCAATGATATCATCCAATTTTGCCCTTCTTTTTAATTCCATTAATTGTCTGCTTCCCCCACGCGAACGTATGTGGAAATACAGATAATGATCAAAACTGTTTATATACACTATATCCTTAACATTTACCTTGTGCGTTCCGTCCGAAAAATCCGTAATATATCTCTGTTGATCAGACGCCTTTTTGTAAACTAACTGTGTTTTCTTGCACAGTATAGATTCATAATCCGGAGAGTTCTTGATCAGATAACCTATTGGTTCGACATCACATGCATTCTGTGAAAACTCATAATAATCAGTGGAGAAAAGAATTTTTACTTTCTCATTATGCATCCGGATCTCCTCAGCTGTTTTCACACCATCAATAATATCCATCTTACAATCAAGTATTATCATGTCATACTTATCGATATCTGTACCTAACGAAAGCAAATCGTTTCCAGAAGCAAAGGAATCACATCTATAGTTTTTAGTAACTTCTGAAAGACAACCACAAACCAGTTTCTTCTCATATAATAGAAAATCATTATTGTCATCACAGATTGCAACTCTGAACACAACAGCACTCTCCCTTCATTATGCTCTCGAGTTCAAAGGTAAATCTTTTGCATCTAATCTTCTATTTGTGCAAAAGCAACTTACTTGAATCACATTATAAACGTCAATCAAAAACAACATCACGCCCCCCCCTACCACACTTTCTGTGTTTTTGCAATTATTTTTTCATTTATTCTCCCATACCATCTATTTATAATCAAGTAAATCAATCAAAAATAAGTCATTTTCTCAAATTAATAGCACAAAGGTTTTTTCTAACAAAACTCACATTAGGCCTCAATCTTGATGCTTCATCTGTAGTAGATTGATATGTATTATTACCGTTGCTGAAAGAGTCGAGAAGTCATAGTTATGTAACTATACAGACTCTATCTCTTCGGATGATTGTGAACAAGTATCAAAAATCTGCCTCCATCTACAAATTTGAATCTCAATGCTGGGAAGAACTCGTAAGAATCATCTGTCTCATAATCCTCAATTGAGTCTTGATTAATAACGCTGTTTCCATACTGCCCCATCTCTTCCTTAATAATATCTTTTATAAGTTGGCGCATGAATACAACTCTTTCCTCATTATCTGCTTTGATATAGGCATTGTCTGCCTTGGCATCTTCGATCTTTTTCAGAACAGCCTTCTCACGCTCGAGAAGGTTATCTATAATGAATGCATCATCTGTAATATCTCTTTTGTCTATACTTGTCATATACACAACACTATTATAGTATTCAATACAAAAGCTATGTAATCCTTCACTGTCGAGGTCGTTTTTATTTACAGCCGTTGAGTAAAATGAAACACAATACTTATTTCCATCCTTATCATAATAATTCTCAATCGATAAGGAATCATCATAATACGTAATCTTACCATCTCTGACACTCATCCCTCCGGTTTGACCGCCTTCTTTGATTTGAGAATCGTCTAAATCCAGTAAATCCCAATAGTAATATATCAATTCTATGCGTTGTTTAAGATAATTATCCTGCTTTGATTCTTTAGAAAACAGAATATACAAACCATCGACATCGCGGTTGTCAAAACATTCTCGAGCACAATTAAGAAGCTTTGCACTGTCAGATGAAACGCCCAAGGCATTTTTAATATTCTGTATTCTTTTGCAAGAAGTGAATGAACAGAATACCATACTAATTATCGTTATTATTGAGACTTTTTTTGCCAGATTTGTCATTAGAATTCACCTCGGATAACATATGGCCATAATTACGGATTATTATGAACAAAGACAAAAAAACGACTTCCATCAGCAAAATAGAACAATACTCCTGGATAGAAATTATATCCATCATAGATTTCAGTATCTTCGATTGAATCAGTGTTAATTATACTGTAACCATACTTAGTATAATCTTCATTAGCTTTTTCTTGAAGAAACTGACGAACAATTAGAACTCGATTACTGTCATCTGAATAAATATACTTATCTTTGTTTCTCAATTCAGAAAGACCATTTATAACAGATGTGACTCTTTCAGTATAATTGTCTATAGTATCTACATATGTGCATTCTTTCTCATAGATTGATGTTGAAAAAATAGCAGTATTAACATAACAAATAGAAATGTCATTGACTCCTTCTTGATTGGTGTTGTTTTTATCTATTGTATAGATATCGAATGATACTCGATATCTATTGCCATTAATGTCATAATAATCATCCAACACAAAGCCATCCTCGAAAAAAGAAAATTCACCATCTTCAAAAGATTTGCTCTTGCTTTCATCTCTTCTTTTCGAATGTGAACTATCAAGATTCAAAGAATTCCAGTAATTCATTAGTATTCTTAACCGATATAATAAATAAGGATCCTCTTTGTTCCTGATTGAGAACAAATAATATAATCCATCTATATCCTCTTTTTCGAATAATTCTTGTATATTATTCTTTATATTGTAGTTCATCTTAACGGCACTTTGAACTGTCTTGTAGTTTTTGCACCCAACAACAGCACAAACAAGTGTGATTGTAATTAATAACAATCTAATCATTTTTATTATTCTACACATCATTAATGCATATCACCCCATATTATGTATGCTGTCAGTTCATTTTTGTCTAGAATCAAATAACTATTGTCTTTATTACGTTGATTTTGATTCAAAGAAGATTCAAACGCTAAATACATATCTTGCATATTTCCATTGGCTTTTTGTAAACTCGTACTATCATTAAAATTAATTTCAGTAATCATATACACCTTATGTACATCCGGGTTCCACAAGTGATAATTAAATCCGGTTATCCACCACTGATAGTCTTGAGGGAACCAGTTGAGAACAGAACTGAATCCTCCATTCTGTTTATTATACACACTCAATCTCATTGGTAATTCATAAGGTGCAACGGACCACCAGTTTAAGAAGATATATCCGATACTGCCTAAACACTTTTTTGATACTTCCCAACAGTTCTGGACAGTTATAGGAAAAACCAACTGAATTGACTAAATCTGAACGAGAAGAACTCATCAGGTTGAGGGAAGAACAGACTCTATCTCTTTGGATGATTGTGAACCAGTATCAAAAACGCACCACCATCTACAAATTTGAATCTCAATGCAGGAAAATCGTTATAGGAATCATCTGTCTCATAATCCTCAATTGAGTCTTGATTAATAACGCTGTTTCCATACTGCTCCATCTCTTCATTAATTATATCATCCAAAAGTTGGCGCATGAATACAACTCTTCCTTCGTTATCTGCCAGAATATAGGCATTGTCTGCCTTGGCATCTTCGATCCTTTTCAAGACAGCCTTCTCACGCTCGAGAAGTTTTTCTATTTTGGATGCATCATCTGTAATATCTCTTTTGTCTATACGTGTCTTATATACAGTACTATTACAATAATTAATACGGATGTTATATAATCCCTCCTCTTCAGGTTTTTTCTGGTCTACAGCTATTAATGAGAATATCAAACTGTAACAATTGCCATCTTTGTCATAATAATCAGTAATTGTAGTACTGTCATCATAATATATTACTAGTCCATTATTATCATTGTCTTGTTCTCCAGCACTGCCAAATGATTTAGTATGAGAATCATCCAAATCCATCATTCTCCAGTAATATGTGAGCAATTCAATACGTTGTCTTAAAAAACAATCATTCCTTGACTCAATTGAATAAAGATTATATAGACCATCTATATTATTATCTTTATATTTTTGTTCTGCATCTTTTATCAATGTAATCCTAGCTGATTCAACATCGATTATATTATTAAGTCTTTGAATATTAATGCAACCTGAAAAAGAAGATGTTATTATAAGAATGATTAGAAGAAACGCTTTTTTTGCCAGATTTGTCATTAGAATTCACCTCGGATAACGTATGACCGTAATTACGGATTATTATGAACAATGATTAGAAAAGTTGATCCATCAATGAAATGAAAAATTAAAGCAGGATAAAAATGAAAACTGTCATCTGAATTAGTTTCTTCAATTGATTGAAGAGCAATTACACTATCACCATATTTTTCATTCTCTTCCTGAACAAGGCATTCTATAGTGTTACGTGCAATAACAATTCGCTCGTTATCACTTGATTGAACATAGTCAGTTTTTTCTCTCATAGCATTAATTCTGTCTATAATGTTCATTATTCTATCTTCATAATTGTTAACTTTAACCCTTTGTTCGGTTTTATCAATAGACGTTGAATACACAATAGTGTTTACGGAAGAAATTGTAATATCTGTTATACCAACTTTTTGGGGATGATCTTTATCAATTGATACAATATAAAACGAAACGCAATAAGGATTACCATATTTATCAGAATAATAATCAAGTTCCATTTCATCTAAATAATGAGTATACTCTCCATTAATCATTGTTTTACCGCCACTATTATCTCTTCTTCGCGCCTTTGAATCATCTAAATCCAATGAATCCCAATAATACATAAGAATCTTTATTCTGCTCTTAAGATACTGATCTCTTTTTGCTTCATCAGAAAATAAATCATAAAGTCCATTAACATCCCTATTATCAAATCGAGCCTGTATTTCATTCCGAAAATCATAATTGTCTTTCCAAACACTTTGAAACGTTTTGAGATTATTACATCCATTCAAACTTATAGACAAGAAAAAAAGAAGAATCACGCTAAAGCAAACACCTATTATTTTCTTCATTAATTATAATTCTCCCCATATTATATAAGCAATATTACGATTATTATCAAAAAGCACATACTTATTATCACTATTTTTTTCATATTTAATTCAACATATGCTTTAAATCTTAAAAACATCTCTATTTTATCATCATCAGCTACTTGCATACTCGTACTATCATTAAAGTTAATCTCAGCAATCATATACATCTTATGCACATCCGGATTCCACAAGTGATAATTAAATCCTGTTATCCACCACTGATAGTCCTGAGGGAACCAGTTGAGAACAGAACTGAATCCTCCATTCTGTTTATTATACACACTCAATCTCATTGGTAATTCATAAGGTGCAACGGACCACCAGTTTAAGAAGATATATCCGATACTGCCTAAACACTTATACTGGGATAGAATGCTGATCCTCCATAATTCTCAGTTATAATCAATTATCTCTAACCTCTATTCGATTGTTATGGACAAGTATTACAAAAGATCCGCCATCAACGAAACTTATTGATAATGCGGGATATTCATTAATTGAATCATCGGTTGTTGTTTCCTCAATTGATTGAGGAATGATCACGCTATTCCCGTACATATTCATCTCATCTTTAATTATGTCATCAATCAACGTACGTATTATTATAATTCGTTCTTCATCGTCAGATTGAATATACCAGTTGTCTTTTTTTGCATTTTCAATTCTATTGAAGACATCTTTAATCCTTAAAACAAGATCGTCCATCACGATCAACTCATCTGAAAGGACTGTCTCATTATTTTGAGTGCCATATATCATGGTATTATGATAATCTAAGTAAATATCATACAATCCTTCATTATCAGGATTGTTTTTATCGACACTGATAAATCGATAATCAATGTAATACCTTTTACCACTTGCATCATAACAGTTATCAATTTTGCGACCATCTTCATAAAAAGTAATAATCCCATCATTTACAGATTTCCCCCCACTTGTGTTCTTAATCTTAGCTTTTGATTTATCCAAATTGATCAGATCACAATAATACATTAGCAATTCTATGCGTTCCTTTAAGAATTCATCTTTCTTCGCCTCGACAGAGAACAAATCATATAGTCCGTCAACATCTCGGTCATCGAATAATTGCTGGGCGTTTTTCAATACTTTCCCGCTATCAGTCATCACATCAAGACCATTTTTGATGTTCTGTATTCGTTGGCAGCTTGATACAGATAGCAACAATGAAATAATCATTATCAGCATTGTTATTATTTTTGTTCTATACAACATTGAACTCACCCCATATAATGTAAGCTGTCAGCTCATTGTCATTAAATATAATGTATCGGTTATCTTTATTGTCTTTAATATGATTAATCACCTCTCTTTTGAATGATCTATACATATCTTCCATATTGCCATTCGGAGCTTGCATACTCGTACTGTCATTGAAATTTATCTCAGATATCATAAACATACTGTGAACATCGGGGTTAAGCATGTGGTAATTAAACCCTGTTATCCACCACTGATAATCCTCTGGGAACCAGTTAAATACCGACTGATAATTGCCGTTTATTCGGTTATAGATACTTAATCTCATTGGTAATTCATATGGGGCTACTGACCACCAGTCTAAATCTCTGACGCCACTCTCACCTATTACACTCTTCAAATAATGCCCGACCACAGAACTGACATGATCATCAATATAATCTATCGGATTGACAGGGTCATAATAGATGCCAATCTCTCCACCTGTTCCAAGATTAAGATAATCTCCTCTCCATCCCCAAAATATAAAGTCAATGTCGTTGTATTCAAAATCACTCGGTTTTAAGACACGAACATTATCACGTGTCCCAAGTTTAAACATCAAGTCATAAAAGTCACAATAACCAAAAATCCTCTGGAACTGCCTAAACTTAGAATGTGCAGCTACATTCAAATTGTCATCATAGAATCCCAACGTGTAACACCCGATAAACGATAATGCAGCTTTAATATTATCAGTATCTGCGAACCAGGCTATAAGACTCAGCCAAGCTTCTTCTATTGTTTCCTCTGTACCGTTAAGCGGACTTGTGGAGGGTGCGCCCTGGCTGTTTGTCAATGTAGTTGCATAATTCTCGTTTTGGATATCGGCACAGTACTTATCTATTAGTCCTTGCGGAGCATTCATCCTCTCAGGATCAGGATCCTGCGGAAGTGAGCTTATGTCATTAACATACCGTACGCAGTTATCATAGAGGCCGTCCCCATCATTGTCGATCAATGCAGGACTTCTGCTTGTCTTGGCATGCCACATGTTCCCCTGCTTGGGAAGGTCCTTGATCAGTTCACGGAAGAAAGGGTACTCCTTCTCATAATGGTTGAATCCATATTCCACCCAATCATCCATATGGTCACCATCTGTATCTTTACTATCAGGATCTGTCTGTATGAGCTGACCGGTGCTTATCCTGACTCCAAGCTCTTCATAGATGTCAGGAATACCGTCTTCATCCGTATCTTCTTCTAGACCATACTTAAAGTCATTGAATATTTCAGGTGATGTGTCCCCGTGAAGTCTATAGCCTCCCGTCTCCATCATAAGCACATCAAATTCTTCATCGAGTTCCTCATATAGATTATAGTGAGTAGTATCTGAGTAATGGTACCAGCCATCAACGACTCCCAGTACCACTGCATATACACGTGCTCCCAGCTCAGTACAGTTATCACTGTATGCTCCACGATAATCCATGTACGTATTCGATGTGACATTAATTAGTATCGGTGTGTTACCAATGTCATCATCTTCCAATACCAACTGCATTGCATAGATGGCAGCACCAACTGAGTATGATTGTGCATCTCCACTTTGATTCAAAGATCTGTCAACCAAGTACTTTGCCATAACTTCACTGTCCGTGAAATCAAAGTAAGAAATCTGCGTGCCCGCCACGCTCCCTACGCAGAAACGGTCACCGCTGCGCATATTGTTGATGAATTCGTACATTACGCTCTTAGCTTGTGCTTTGTATGAATCATTCATAAACATAGAACGCTCTACCATAAAAATATAATCATAGTTCTCATTGTTGTAGGATAGATTGGCATTATAATCAGGTGTTGCAGCCCATCTCACGCCCCATACTTTCTTGTCTATCATCGCATAGCTGCTGAAATGAGACAGTTCCATTGTTATCGTATTATTAGCTGTGTCCACGACTGCCTGTTCCTGTATTACAAATGTCTTGTTGACCTCATCATACCACACAATACCCAGATCTGATTCAAGAGTATCACCCAGGCCCGATTCATCGTAAGATATCGTAACTGTTGTTGTACTGAAGTTAAGATCACTTGATAATTCAAAGGGTGCACCTACCCTTCCCACAACATTTGTCATGGGTACACTGATATCCAGCATGTTATCGGCATTAACATAAGACTTAATGTAATGACTACTCGTAAAGGATACTTCTATCTCATCTATTACACTGTCATCGATATCATACGAAGCCGTCTGCAATACAGGTGATGCATCTGAGAGATTGGGATTCTTTCCCATCATAACTTCTTCATAATCTGATATACCATCATCATCAGAATCAGCATCAAGTGGATCAGTGTAATAGGTGTTAACTTCATCACCATCCGTCAGACCATCTTCGTCAGAATCGGGATTAATAAAAAGCGTTCCGGCACTTTTCTCTTCAAGGTAACTGAGTCCGTCATTATCCAGATCTTCTTGACCGTCTGTTACATTATTATCGTCAGAATCAGGGTCAAGCGGATCGGTAAAACCGAAGAATAGCTCTACAGCATCGGTAATCCCGTCGCTATCAGAATCATCGCTATCCTCATCAGTGCCAATGATGTTTTCGATATAATCAGATAATCCGTCTGAATCGTTATCAATAGTAGGATCAATCCCCAATGGGGTTGTATTTGCATCAGTAAGTCCATAGAAGATGTAAGTCTCTGTTACTGTATTTCCACCTGCTGTCTCAGCAGTAAGAACAAGTTTTGTCGGTCCATAGAATAATCCTATGCCGTTGGTAGACCAGTTGGGACTGATGCTTATACTGCCTGTTTTGTAATTATTTACTGTCGAGGAAGATATGGAATATCCGAACGATGTAACGTTACCTGATCCGTATAACTGTCCCGTTACAGAAGAAATCTCATCGAACACAAAGAAGAAGTGATCATTATCAGTGTCGATAAAGTTATCTGTATCAAGAACTATCCTGACATCTCCATTTACAGGAACGTCAGTTATAGTCGGTACTGGCGAGTCCGTTGGCGTTGCTGTTGGAGTTGCTGTAGGCGTAGGTTCTTCTGTCGGCGTAGGTACAGACGTTGGCGTAGGTACAGACGTTGGGGTAGGAACCGTATTATCGATGACCACTATCCTTGCTCTGCCGATAAGCACTTCGTTTCCGTTAACGGTAATGAAAGCCTCCAGTGTATATGCTCTTGCAAGCTCCGCTGTCACGGACAGGGTGTTATTTGACGGCAGTGAAACTGTTTTGCCATTAAGCTTATAGTGAACTGTATAATCACTATCGTTGCTGTCAACTGTGACATGGAAACTTATCGTATCACCAAGTTCTGCCGTATCTGCTGATGTGGTTATACTTACTGACGGATAATCATAGAGGAATCCGATATCACTTCCAGAAGCTGTTATATTAAGTATAGAACCTTGATAGTTTACGGTATTTGCAACTAATCTGCCATTTATAGTTGTGTTGTATGTGTAGAGATTAATGGTACCGTTCGGAGCATAGAATATTCCGTTAAGTTCTACTGTTGTTCCGTTGATAGTTATATTTCCATTCTCAGAATAGAGTACAAGTCTTCCTGAACAATCAAACGAATCAACATTGTATACGATATTACCGCCAGCTACGATAATCGCATCACCGACGAAGCTTGTTGCATTGATTGTAAGGTTGCCTTCAGTATAGTAGTATCCCTCTACTATGATAGAGTCCTGCGAACTGAAACAATCAGATTCTATGTGGTCGTATACATCTGAATAGCTAAGTAGTTCATTACTCCAGTCAGGAGGCGTTATCGTAGCTGTTGGTTGTACTTGATCGCGTACGTAGATATTGTTGCCTGTAGTAATCTGGCCGTTGCTTACAAGCGTTCCGTTCAAGGTCAGCTCGGATCCAAGATACGATATATCATTGCCTGAATAGACATCACCGTTAATGGTACTCTTCCAGCCATGAAAGTTGAACTCATCTTCCGCAAAGATGGCATATGGAAATACACCGGTAGGAATCGGGGTGTCTGTAGGTTCAGCCGTGGGTGTAGGCTCGTTCGTAGGTGTAGGCTCATTAGTAGGAGTAGGTGTCGGCGTGGGAGTCGGTTCATCTGTAATGATACTTACAAGCGATATCGATACCGGTGCTGCAGGGGCTGCTTCGTCTCCCGTTACGATCATTCCAAATGAGCAAGTAGAGCCGGCACTTATTGTAGTATTGCCTGCAACAGTGATCTGTGATGATGAACCCGTTGTAATGCTGCTCGCATTCCAGATATCTGTTACGGTTACATCATCAGCAAAGGTAATAGTAAGTGACCAGGAAGTAACATTATAATCTGATTGATTTGTAACAGTGTACTGTCCCTGCGTGCTATTCTCCCAAGTTGAATTCTGGTCGTATTCAATGCTCAAGGGAGAGCAGTAATACTCTCCGTGAGTTAATGAATCAGCATAAAGTGCACTTAAGGGCAGTGATCCGATGATAAGGATCATTGACAGTAAAACGGATAAAACTCTAATACCTCTTGAATGATAAGCAGACATAAACCTGACACCTCCTAATAAAGGGTAAAAAATATGAATTTATAATAGGAAGATTTGTTTTGCAAAGTCAATCGACGTGTCGAGATTTGCAAATATATTCCGTTTTTTGCAAGATATCCTCGTTATAGCTCATATAATAAAGGATATATACAACTGTCAATGTCATTTATTTGTCCATCTTCAAACCTGATGGAATACACCTTGACCTAGTTCTACGATCAATGAAAGAATCACTAACTCCAGAAACCGATTATTTATTATAGTATTTGTAAAATCCTGGACGAATACACCGTTTTTACGGAGTATCTGTTCTTTAAGCTGAAATCACATCGATTTGTAAGCCAGAGATTTCATAACTTGTGTGTAGACAAATTATCAAGTCACATGTATTAACAAGCAACGCGTTTGTGTGCACAGACACGGATGAGTTTGTCAGGGAAATCCCTGAAACCCTGTAATTATTTCTTGAAATCGATCAATCCGGAACAGCGGATTTCTAGGACGATTTTGCAACCTTTCTTCGAAAGCAGGATAAAGGGCTGACCCCATAACCGGTGTCACAGCCGGATCACAACACTCGGCAGAGCCGATTGTATAAGGCTTTATCGGACTAAACATATGGTTCGATTCGTAGGGTCAAAATCCACCTTCAGATAAAAAGTTGGGGTCAAACACCTCTCAAAGCCTTATATTTGCTGCATCGGCTTGGAACCAACGGCATTGTAACAGTGGGTTTGGGCAACTGCCCGAAGAATTGGGGTTGTCTCAAAAGTGACTAGTTCACAGAGAGGCAACTCCTTTTAAATTGTTCAAAACCGGACGCAAAAGGTCTCTATAATCGTTAAAAATCGAGTCTCAAGGGCAGTTTTTGTAGAAAACTCCATTTCCGAGCATGCTAACGCCAGTTCAGGATGGTTTCTGAACTGTTTTTATGTTTTTCTAAGCTGAGTCCAGGAGAGGGAACAGA